>Ga0210056_1000393_pt1 | contig 35049 bp, 32 predicted proteins | sample CryGeyCG2014_080_2_FD_183965 | JGI IMG/M metagenome (GOLD analysis project Ga0210056, IMG submission 183965) | Groundwater microbial communities from aquifer - Crystal Geyser CG07_land_8/20/14_0.80 (SPAdes) (version 2) | ecosystem: Environmental > Aquatic > Deep subsurface > Groundwater | place...
CCTAACCGGACATTACTGAAGCAAAATAGATATTTTACCGTATTGTCAAGAAAAAAGGTTTGACCCCATATTCCCCCATATTTCAATAAAATATCATGGGTTACATGACGGCGGAACCTCCGCTTACCGTAATCGTATGTCCCGTAATATAGTCCGAATGCTGAGAACATAGAAACAGAACAGGGTAAACAACATCCGCCGGCTCGGCAATACGCCCTGCGGGGATGGATTTGATAATCTGCTCGTAGATGGCCTGGTTAGACCAGAATGGTTTGCTGAAGTCCGTTCTTACCAGACCAGGCGCCACGGTATTGACCTGAATATTGAATGACGCGAGTTCAACGGCCAGGACCTTGGTCAGCATCTCGACCCCCGCTTTGGCAATCCCGTAAATCCCCATGCCGGGTGAGGCCTTAGTCCCGGCGACGGATGAAATATTGATTATCTTTCCGTGCTTGTTTTTTTTCATAATGCCTGCTGCCTTTCGGGAACAGAGGAATGTCCCGGTGAGATTCCCCTCAATGATTTTGTTCCACACGGTAAGATCCGTATCCGCAACGGATTTGGTCGGCAGGTTCATTCCCACGTTATTAATCAGGATATCCAGTTTGCCATAGCGTTCAACAGCGGCATCAAATAGGTTTTCGACGTCACTCTCTTTGACAATATGGGTCTGAACAGCGAAAAGATTATCCCCACCCCCTAAGAGGGAAACAGCGGCATCAAGACCTTCCTGTTTTCTGCCACAGACAACAACCTTTGCCTTTTCCTGGAGGAGATATTTCGTTATTTCCAGGCCAATCCCCCTGCTCCCCCCCGTCACAACGGCAACCATGTCTTCAAGACCGTACGTAATATTGCTCATCCCTTCTCTTTCCTCCTTAATCATGATTAATTGTTCTTTTTTTTTGTTACACATTGAATCTGAAGGTGATGATATCACCGTCTTTGACGAAGTAATCCTTTCCTTCCAGCCGCAGCCTGCCGGCGGCCCTGGCGCCGGAAAGCGAATTGCCGCAGGTCACGAAGTCATCATAGCTCACCACTTCCGCCTTGATAAATCCCCTTTCAAAATCCTTATGGATGGTCCCCGCGGCTTTCGGGGCCTTTGATCCGGCCGGTATCACCCATGATTTTACCTCATCCCCGCCGACGGTGAAAAAGGAAATACATCCCAACAGTGAAAAAGCCATGCGGATAATGCGCTTGAAAGCCGGTTCCTCGATGCCCATTACGGAGAGATACTCTTTCTGCTCCGCCGGTGGCAGAGAGGCAATCTCCTCTTCGATCGAGCAGGAGATGCCGATAACAGGTACGGAAAGATTCGCCTCTGCCTGAAAGCTGTCGGCAAAAGGGTTGTCCTCCCCCGTGTTGATGACTACCAGCTCAGGAGAAATTGTCAGGAAGGAGAAGCTCCGCAGGGAACGGATTTCATCCGCAGTGAGACTGTATTCCCGGATCGTTTTTCCCCCTTCGAGCTGCTTTTTCAACCGTTCTAAAAGCCGGCACTGGGAGGCATCCTGTGGATTAACGGCCTTTTTTGACATCTTGGCCAGCTTTTCCAGGCGGTTTTCCACGATCAAAAGATCGGATAATATCAATTCATCCTCAAGCTTCCGGTATTGCTTTACCGTTTCCTGGACATGGGGGGTGGAAAATCCATCCACCACGTGGAGAAAGCCGTCGGTGCCGCTTAAGTTCTGACGTATCGAATTCCATGTGCCCTCACCCGCCACATTAATATCAATAAACATCACTTTGGCGGGGGATGCTTTTTCCGGCTGGAAGACATCAGCGAGATGGTCGAAACGCTTATCGGGTACTGTTGCCAGGCCACGGACACACGGTTCACCGTACCTGTCATGACTTTTTACGCCGGTCATGATTTCGAACAATGTGCTCTTTCCACTCCGGGGAAGTCCCAGGATTCCTATTTCCAATTTCTTGTCTCCATAAAGAACGTCACTATGACGTTATTTTTCTAACCGAATTCGTAACTACTCAGGTATCTTGCCACAAAGGCACAAAGGCACCAAGATTCTAGAATTAATTCTTTATAATAGCCTTTTTAATGCATGGCACATTGAAATTAATGAGAAAACTCCGTTATTCAATTTATATCCATCTTCTCTTTGGGTCTTTGTGCCTTGGTGGCTGAATAGTTACACCGAATTCTTTCTCGATCCGTGCCATCGCTTCCCTGAGCCTGTCATCGGGGACGGTAAGGGATATCCGGATGTAACCCTCTCCGTACTGGCCGTAGGCTGTACCTGCAGCGACGACAACGGCTGTTTTTTCAAACAGATAGTTGGTAAATTCGAGGGAATTCATACCTGACGGTGTCGGTACCCAGAGGTAGAAGGTCCCTTTGGGGGGATCAAAGGTAATCCCGATACGGCTGAGGGTTTCCAGTACCATTTTCCGCCTGTGTGCATAAATACTCAACATGTGGTCTATGGCCGCCCCTTCATGCTTCAGGGCATGGATAGCTGCATACTGGATGGGATTAAAAATGCCGGAGTCGGTATTCTCCTTCACTTTACTCATTGCGGCAATGATCCCAGAGTTCCCGAGCGCCATGCCGATCCGCCAGCCTGTCATATTGTAGGGCTTGGAGAGGGAATTTAACTCTACCCCCACTTCTTTTGCCCCCTCGGCCATTAAGAAGCTTAATCTTTTCTGACCGTCAAAGACGATTTCACTGTATGGATTGTCGTAACAAACGGCAATATCGTGTGCTTTGGCAAACTTTACCACACGATCAAAAAACGCCATGTCGGCGCAGGCGCCGGTTGGATTATTGGGGTAGTTGAGAAACATTGCCCGCGCCTTTCTCAGGACCTGAAGGGCGATATCCTCAAAAATGGGAAGATAACCGTTTTCGGCCAGAATCGGCATGGAGTAAGGCTCTCCTCCTCCCATCAGAATACTTGCCCGGTAGGCGGGGTAGCCGGGGTCTGTCATCAGGACCACGTCCCCCGGGTTGATGCAGGCAAGAATAAAGTGGTGGCAACCCTCCTTGGAGCCGATGAGTCCCAAAATTTCATTACCATGATGCAGGGATACGCCGTAGCGGACGCTGTACCATTGGGCAACCTCCTGCCGGAAGACAAGCATCCCCCTTTCTTCATCTGTCGGATAACGGTGATTTTCCGGATCTCTTGCTCTAAGACAGAGTTCATCAATAATGGGGCCGGGTGTTGGCTCCACGGGATCACCGATGGCAAGACTGATTACGTCCACACCCTCGGCCTTTGCCCGGCTTATTTTTTTTCTCAGCTCCACAAAAAGATAGGGTGGGATTTTTTTCAAGCGGTCGGCTGTCTGCAAATTCATGTTCCTCCTTCTATCTATGTCATACGTCTTACGTCTTATGTCTTAGGCCACGACGGAGCGTGGCCCTCCTCTTATGACTTTTCTTCCCAGAGGAAGCCCTGATAGACTATTTTTGTTTTACCTTCGAGATAGATATTTTCGAATCCCCCTTCTGTTCTTTCAAAGTAAACTTTAAGAACCTCCCCACTTTTTACCCTGACTTCCACGGGTGATTCGATCAACCCCTTTGAGGAAGATATCAGGGCCGAGGCGACCGCACCGGTGCCGCAGGCCAGGGTCTCATCCTCCACACCCCTTTCATAGGTTCTAATCCCGATGGTATGTCTGTCAAGTGACTCCACAAAATTTGCATTCGTTCCCTGGGGACGATAATGTGGATGACAGCGAATCGCCCGACCGACATGAAACACGTCGTAATGATCGAGGTCATGGACAAAATGTACCACATGGGGAACGCCGGTATTAATACTGCTGACTTCGTATTTCCGATCCTCGATGTTGATCGGATAATCTATCCGTAAATGATACGGGGCGGTTAATCTCAGTTTGACCGTATCGCCCTTTACCTCGGCATCAATGAGGCCGGCCACGGTTTCAAAGGACATCTTTTCTTTAGCGATGCCTTTGATACTGGCAAAACGGGCGGCACATCGCCCTCCATTGCCGCACATTTCTACTTCACTGCCGTCGGCGTTGAAAAACCTCCAGCGGAAATCGGCCCTGTCGGAATTCTCGATGATGATCAAACCATCTGCTCCCACAGAGACTTTTCTCTCGCAGATAGTTCTGGCAAGTCTTTCGAGGTTCTCCACGACTACGGAGTGGTCTCTGTTGTCAATAAGGATGAAATCGTTTCCGCTGCCACTCATTTTAAAGAATTCAATTGTCATACGTTCCTCTCATGTTTATATAAGTTTTCTCAGTTCTTCTCTAAAAGTGTCATAGGTCTTGCGACCGAAGAGAACGAAACGAATAAGCTCAATATCGCTGTATTCCCTGAGGTAATCCATGGCTGTTTTGAGGGCAATTTGCGCCGCCTCCTTCAGCGGATAGGCATAAGCTCCTGTGCTTATCGCCGGGAAGGAAATGCTTTTCAACCCCTTCGTCGAAGCGAGTTTAATGCTTGAAAGATAGGCGCTCTTCAAGAGTTCTGCCTCGCCTTTTGTCCCGTCCTGATAAATGGGACCAACGGTGTGGATGACGTATTTTGCCTTCAGATCCCCACCTGTTGTAATAACGGCCTGCCCTGTGGGACAGCCTCCGATTTTTCTGCATTCTTCCATGATGGAAGGTCCCCCGGCACGATGTATGGCGCCATCAACGCCAGCGCCTCCCATGAGTCTCGTGTTGGCGGCGTTTACAATAGCATCTGTTTCTTCACAGGTAATATTCCCCTCTACAAGGGCCAGGGTACCATTGGCAATCTTTACCTCCATGACTTAAGCTCCTTTCTGCCACGGGGCTTACATTCCCGCAAACCGACAGTATTAGTTTAACGAAATACAATAGAACTGTAAAGTACAACTTTATTATGACTTACGACTTAGTTACTTCTGGTGCGGGTTTTTCCATTGAAAACGGGATTGTTGTGTGATAAAAGATGCCCGCAAAATACGCAAAGAAGAGATTTCTGCAGGAATTATATATGGACAGGTACAGAAAGCAGAGAATAAGGATGGTTGATTCTCAGATCCGGTCGAGGGGTATTACGGATCCGCGTGTATTAAAGGCTATGGAAACAATCCCCAGACATCTTTTCGTAGATGAAGGTTTGATGGACCAGGCATACAATGATAGTCCCCTTCCCATAGGCGAAGGGCAGACCATATCTCAACCTTATATTGTTGCTCTCATGACTGAGGCCCTGGAACTCACAGGGAAAGAAAGGGCCCTCGAGATAGGAACCGGTTCTGGATATCAGACTGCCGTCCTGGCGGAACTTGCCGAGAGGGTATTTTCCATTGAACGCATCGCATCTCTGGCCAGTAAGACTAGAAAACTACTCGATTCCCTTAATTATTTTAATGTGGCCATCAGGGTGGGGGATGGTACCTACGGGTGGAGAGAAGAATCTCCCTTCGATGCCGTTATTGTGACGGCAGGCGCCCCCGATATTCCCAGAATTCTGCTGGAGCAACTTTCCAAGGGGGGAAGACTCGTCCTGCCTGTAGGCGACCGCTATTCCCAAACACTGATCAGGTTGACCCGTCTGTCTGAGGATGTAAATGATGTAAAGAAGGAAGATTTGGGCGGGTGCCGTTTCGTGAGTCTTGTAGGGGATTGGGGATGGAAGGATTGAGATAATAAGAATTTTTAAGGGTCTCAATATGTTCCAGTCCAGAAAAATCATGGTATTGTTGTTGATATGCTTGTCCTTTTCTGCCTGTATGCCATGGGCGGCGGAGTGGTCGAAAAGTTCCAGCAAAACCAGACAGACAAGGGGGGTGTACCACAGGATAAAAAGCGGCGAAACTCTCTGGAGTATTGCACGCGCTTACCAGGCCAGTGTCCAGGATCTGGCAGAGATCAATGATATCAGCGATCCGAATCTGATTGAAGTTGACGATGTTATTTTTATTCCTGATGCTAATCAGGTAATTGATAATATTATCCCTTCGGCGAGAAGATCAGAAGTTCCTGTTAGGATGGATAAAAAACAGGAGAGCAGCCCCGTGGCAAAACCTCCCGAAGGGGATGTCAATACCTCGCAGGTATCAGTTAAAGAGGAACCTCCGCCATCCACAGAGAAGACCGAACAAACGGTTAAACAAAAAACCGGTGGCGAAAGGAAACAACCGATCCAGTTTGACAGAAAGCGCTTTATTTGGCCGGTAACGGGAAAGGTGATATCGCGATTTGGAATCCAGCCAAACGGGATGTATTATAACGGTGTTACGATAGCGGCGATGGAGGGAACACCTGTCCTGGCTGCGGCAGGTGGAACAGTGATTTTCTCTGCTTCACTTAAAGACTATGGTGAAACAATGATTATTAAACATGAGGATAGCTATATGACGGTTTATACTAATTTAGGATGTAGAATAAGAGAAGCTGATGATAAGGTAAGAAAAGGCGATAAGATTGCCCTCTTAGGTAAATCAGAAAAAAAAGGAGAAGGCTATCTATGCTTTGAAATCCGTCATAAAAATAAGGCCCGAAACCCTCTCTTTTTCCTCCCCTGATTTGGAAAAAATTTGTTTCTACTTCAAACCCCGGATGGCCTCTGGTCAATTAATCTCAAATCATGCTTGACTAATCCGGAAAAAAAATATAGTCAAGCATGATTTATATTTATCTTAAGTAGTGTCAAAGACAAAGATACTTCACTTCGTTCAGTAGGATAAATGGTTTATGGAAGAGGGTGAGCTTCTAAAAAAGCGTATGGAAAAGACAGCATCCCTGAAGGCTGACGGCATAGGACTGTATGCTAATGATGTGCGGGTCAGGGATACAACGGCATCCATCCTGAGCAGGTTTGACGGGATGGACCATGATGCCCTCGCCAGGATCAATGAGAGCTTTACCCTGGCAGGAAGGTTGATGGCTGTAAGGAACTTCGGTAAGGCGGCATTTGTTGATCTCCAGGACAGAAAGGGCAGGATTCAGGGCTATATCAATAAGAACGCTCTCGGCGATAACACCTTTTCTCTCCTTAAACGACTCGACATTGGAGATATCATTTTCATCGCAGGAGGGATCTTCAAGACAAAAACCGGTGAATTAACGATAGAAGTGGATAAACTTCGCCTCTTATCAAAGGCTATCAGACCACTGCCGGAGAAATGGCACGGCCTCACAGATGTTGAGGTAAGATACCGGCAGAGATATCTCGACCTGATTGTCAACCCCAAGGTAAAAGATGTATTTTACAAGCGAAGTCGCATCATTCAGCTCATCCGGCAGTTTATGGAGGAGCGGGAGTTTCTCGAGGTGGAAACCCCCATGATGCAGCCAAAGGCTGGTGGTGCGATGGCGCGTCCCTTTAAAACCCACCATAATGCCCTCGGGATGGACTTTTATCTGAGGATAGCACCGGAGTTGTACCTAAAACGTTTGATTACGGGAGGTCTGGAAAGGGTCTACGAAATAAATAGAAATTTCCGAAACGAAGGGATTTCTACCTTTCATAATCCCGAATTTACCATGATGGAATTCTATCAGGCCTATGCAACCTACGAAGATCTGATGATCATGACGGAAGAAATGTTTACCTTCATCGCCCGGGAAATTTTCGGTTCTCTGAATTTTCAATACCAGGGCACAGAGATAGATCTGACACCGCCGTGGCCGCGCATACCCGTGAGGGAGGCGATTATCCGACACGGTAAGATCGCCCCTGACATTCTTGAAGACCCCCTTAAAGCCATTGCCTGTGCCAGGAAATTAGGATTGCCCGTCAGGGACAGCGAACCCCTGGGGAAGGTAATAATGGCCATCTTCGATGAAACGGTAGAAAAAAAGCTCATTCAACCCCATTTCGTCACCCATTATCCCGTTCTCGTCTCACCCCTGGCAAGGAGAAATACCGAAAATCATGATGTTACTGATCGCTTTGAACTCTTCATCTATGGAAAAGAGATCGCCAATGCCTTCTCTGAGTTGAACGATCCCATAGACCAGCGGGAGCGGTTTCTGATGCAGAGGAAGGAGAGAGAGGCTGGAGATGAAGAGGCCCATGAAATGGACGAGGATTATATCAAAGTCCTCGAATACGGAATGCCTCCCGCAGCAGGGGAAGGGGTTGGTATCGACAGGATGGTCATGCTCTTTACGGATTGTCCCTCCATCAGGGATGTTATTCTCTTCCCCCATATGAGGACAAAAGAAGGCTAAATGTCTTTTGAACTTTTTATCAGTCTCCGATACTTAAAGGCCGGGCGAAAACAGGTCTTTGTTTCCATTATCACCTTCATTTCCATGGTGGGGATTTTCCTTGGTGTCGCCGCGCTGATTGTTGTCCTTGCCGTGATGAACGGTTTTGAGACCGACCTGCGGGATAAGATCCTGGGGATTAATTCGCACGTCGTCCTGACGGAATACAGCGGGACAATGAGGAATTATCAAAAGATCATGAAAGATTGTGCCCGTGTTGATGGTGTCGTGGCGGTGACACCTTTCATATACGGCCAGGCGATGTTAAAAAACGGAGAAAGTGTCAGCGGCGTGGTACTGAAGGGACTGACAGTGGAGGCGGGCGCCTTTAAAGTCATCAATATAGGAAGGATGAAGGAAGGGAGCGCTGACTACCTTTCGGAAAAACATCGGGTTAATCTTAGACTTGACAGCAGTTTGGCCGGTCTTCCCGGCATTATCGTGGGAAAGGAACTGGCAAAAAATTTGGGGATTTTTCTCTTTGATGTGGTCAATCTTATATCACCCATGGGGGTTCCTACCCCCCTGGGAATGGTGCCCCGCATGAAGAAGTTTCTCGTGGTGGGGGTTTTTGATTCCGGGTTCTATGAGTATGACTCAACGCTGGCCTGTCTCGCCCTCAAAGATTGCCAGGAATTCCTGAACATGGACGATAATGTCACCGGCATTGAAATCAGGGTCAACGATATCTATAAGGCCGATATTATTGCAAAAGTCATGGAAAGGAAACTCGGATACCCTTACCTGGCCAGGAACTGGATGGAAATGAATAAAAATCTCTTTTCCGCGCTGAAGCTTGAAAAGAGGGTCATGTTTATCATCCTCAGTCTTATCGTTCTGGTTGCCGCTTTTAATATCATAAGTATCCTGATTATGGTGGTCATGGGAAAAAACAGGGAAATCGCTATCTTAAAATCCATGGGGGCTACCTCAAAAAGTATCATGAAAATATTTATCCTCCAGGGGTTGATAATCGGCGCCCTTGGTACTTTCTTCGGTTGTCTGGGGGGGCTCTCCATTGCCTTAAACATAAAAAAATTGTCTCACGTCATTGAAAATTTATTCAAATTCAAGATACTGTCGCCGGACGTTTATTACTTAAGCGAACTCCCCTCCCGGGTCAACTACGTAGATGTGTCCATTATTGTCGTGGGGACAATGCTGATATGTTTCCTGTCAACGATCTACCCGTCGTGGAGGGCCTCCAGGCTGGACCCGGCTGAGGCTCTCAGATACGAGTGAACGAATAGTTCAGGGTTCAAGGTTCAAAGGTTTTGAACCCCTGACCCCTGACCCCTGACCCCTGAATGATAAAACTGAGAAACATTAGCAAAACATTTTTCAAGAACGGCAATAAGATCGAGGTCTTAAAAGGATTGAACCTTGATATTGCCCGGGGGGAATCCATAGCCATCTGGGGTGTTTCCGGCGCAGGGAAAAGCACTCTCCTCCATGTCCTTGGGACCCTTGATCACCCCACCTCCGGCACCCTCCTCTACGATGATATGAATGTTTTTGCCTGGCAAGAGAAAAAACTGGCAGTATTCCGAAACAGAAAAATCGGCTTTGTATTTCAATTCCACAACCTCCTCCCGGAGTTTAACAGCCTGGAAAATACAATGATGCCTGCCCTGATTAATGGTTTATCAAAGCATGAGGCAAGGGAAAGGGCGGAAGTTATCTTGAATGAATTGGGGCTTGGTGATAGGATAACTCATCGGCCCGGGGAGCTCTCAGGAGGTGAACAACAGCGGGTCGCTATAGCCAGGGCTCTCATCATGGAGCCGGAAATACTTTTAGCCGATGAACCCATAGGAAACCTTGACACACAGACCGGAAAGAAGATAGAAGATATTCTATTGGAACTTAACATAACTAAACATATTATCTTAGTCGTGGTAACCCACAATAAATCACTGGCAGACCGGATGTCTCGAAGCATCGGCCTGCGGGATGGAAAGATCGTTACCGATGAATAAAAAAGTTTTTATATCCATACATGTTCTGTGCGTACTTATGATGTTTCTGCTTTTCACCTCCCAGAAGGTCTTTGCAGAAGATGTCAAAAAAATCGCCATTTTCCCCTTTGATATATATAGTAAGGCCAACGCCACCGATCTCAAGAAAGCAATTCATACAGGAATCACGACGGAACTGCAGAAAGCAAAATTCATCCAACTTATCGATTCGGAGATCCTCTCAAGGGCTATTGAGGGAAAAAGCATCAACGAAAAATTGGCCATTACTGTAGGAAAAGATACAGGGGCAACATTTGCTGTTATGGGGTCTCTCTCCCAATTTGGGGAGACAATCAGCGTGGATGCAAGGATCATAGATATCAGGCAGGAAAAGGTCCTGCCCCCTATTTTTATCCAGGGTAAAGGACTGGAGAGCATCGGTCGCATTGCAACACAACTCAAAACAGAGATTATGATCAGCATAGCGGCAGAGCAAAGGATAGCCCGTATCGAATTCAAAGGTAATCGAAAAATCGAGGCCGGTGCCATAAGCCAGGTCATAAAGAGTGCAAAGGGCAACCTTTTCTCGGAGGCTGATCTCTCTTCTGATATCAAGGCCATTTATAAGATGGGTTATTTTCAGGATGTAACCGCCGATGTCATCGCTACGCCGGAGGGAAAGGTCATCACCTTTATCCTGAAGGAAAAGCCCATCATCACAGAGATCGAAATCAAGGGAAATAAGGCCATCGGCAGGGAGGAAATGGAGGCCGTCTTAACCACCAAGACCAGGCAAAGCCTGAACCCGGAGAAGATCAAGGAAGATACAGAAAAAATCAAGGCCCTCTATGACAATAAGGGGTATTGCAATGCTGAGGTCCTTGACTCTATCGAGAGGAAAGGAGACGACCAGGTGGTTCGTGTCATCTTCAATATCATTGAGAACAAAAAACTTTATATAAAAAAGATTACCTTCGAGGGAAATCAGGCTTACACCGATAAAGAACTGAAAAAGATGATAAGTGTCTCCGAGTGGAGTATCTTCCGTTTTTTCACTGATGCCGGTCTCCTTAAAAAGGAACAACTAAAGCAGGAGATCAACAAGTTGCAGGTCTTTTACCTTAACAATGGTTTTATCAACGCCCAGGTTGGTGAACCGGAGATCACCCACGACAAAAAATGGATCTATGTGGAGATACCGGTTACGGAGGGTAAACGGTTCAGGGTCGGAAAAGTGGATATTACAGGTGATGAACCGAAATTGCCGCGTCCTTCCCTTCTGAAAAACATGCAAATCAACAAGAAGGAATATTTTGACAGGGCATCAGTCATAAAGGATATTGAATACCTCACACAGGTCTGTAGCGATGAAGGTTATGCCTATGCCGATGTCACCCCCCGTACCGTGCCACATGAGAAAGAACAAACGGTGGACGTGACCTATAACATAACAAAGGGTAATCAGGTCTACTTCAATAGAATAACCATCACCGGCAACACCAAGACAAGGGATAAAGTGATAAGGAGACAGCTTGCCGTTGTGGAAGGGGATCTGTACAATAGTAGTAAATTAAAGAGAAGTTACATGGCCCTCAACCGCCTCAGATACTTTGAAGAGGTTAACTTTCAAACAGAAAAGGGACCGGATGAAACCCTGACGGACGTTAACATACATATCAAGGAGAAACCAACAGGGTTTTTCAGCGTCGGCGCCGGATACAGCGCCATAGACCAGGCTGTTATCACAGGTCAGATCTCCCAGCAAAATCTTTTCGGCAGAGGTCAGAGTTTAAGCCTCAAGGTCCACCTGGGTTCAAGGGTGACCAGTTATGATGTCTCTTTTATAGAGCCGTGGCTCTTTGATATCCCGCTGTGGAGTAAATTCGATCTCTGGAATTTAATCAGGGAATATGATTCCTATGATCTCGACTCCAAAGGTTTTGGGATCACCTTTGGTTACCCTCTCCGGGAATACGTTACCGGTTATATAGGCTACAGACTGTCAACTAACTCCATTTCAAACCTTGATCCCATCGTATCCTTCCTTATCCAGGCACAGGAGGGATCGAGGACCACAAGCAGCATAACCACGACCCTGGTAAGGGATACAACGGATGAGCCCATCTTTCCTTCAAGAGGCTCCAAGAATAGCATTTCTCTGGAACACGCCGGCACCATCCTTCAGGGGAATACGAGTTTTACAAGATATGAGGCAAGCTCCACCTGGTTCTTCCCCCTTTTCCGCGAGGTGGTATTCGGCATCCGCGGTCGGGGAGGGTATATACAGGCACATGAAGGAAAGGAGCTTCCTGTCTATGAACGTTTCTATCTGGGGGGAATTAACTCCTTGAGGGGCTTGAGAGAAGTGGGACCGAAAGACCCATGGACAGGCGATGTCATCGGCGGCACGACCATGTTTAATGTAAATGCAGAGTTCCTCTTCCCCCTGATCAAAAGCGCCGGGATGAAAGGGGTTGTATTTTTCGATACAGGCAATGCCTGGGAAAGCGGTTACCGTTTAGGTGACTTGAGAAAAACCGCCGGTGCCGGTATCCGCTGGTATTCGCCTATCGGTCCCTTAAGGCTTGAATGGGGTTATGTCCTCGACAGAAAGGAGGGTGAGCCGGCAAGCCGGTGGGAATTTACCATCGGGATGTTTATGTAGCACAGTACAGGGGTCAGGAATCGGGGAATAGGGGTCAGGGAACAGGGGACGGTGACAACTTCTGATAACTGACAATTAATAACTGATAACTGATAACTGATAACTGACAACTAATAGGAGGGAGAAACTTTGATGAAAAAATTTAGTTTGGCGATTTTAGGTATACTTATAATGGTACTGGTGTTCGTCCTGACCTTGCCTGCTGCCATGGCGAGTGAAAAAACGGGATTTGTTGACATAAGAGAGGTGATGCTTAATTCAGATGCTGGAAAGAAGGCCGCGGAGGATTTTAAAAAGCTCTACGAAAAGAACAAAAACCTTATCCAGGAAAGGGAAACAGAGTTGAAGAAACTCAAGGACGAGGTTGAAAAACAGAGTTCAATCCTTACTGAGACCGCCAGGAAAGAAAAAGAAACGGCCTACCAGAAAAAGTTCAGGGACTATCAACTTATGGTCAAGGATGTCAACGAAGACCTCCAGGCAAAAGATCGGGAACTTGCCAATAAGATGGTTCCCGAAATAATCAAGTTATTGGCCACTATCGGAGAGAAGGAAAAGTATACTCTGATTCTTGACATAGGCACCGTGCAGGTTCCCTACTTCGCCAAGGAAAACGACATGACAAAACAGGTTATTGAAGAATTCAACAAAACCTCTAAACCACAAAAGTAATCTCACAACTACTCAGGAGCCGGGTAGTTACGTAATCTCAATGAAACATCAAAAATCCCCCCTCGCCCCCCTTTAGTAAAGGGGGGCGAGGGGGGATTTTCAAAGGAAGGGGACTGGCGGTGAGAAAGACGCTAAATGAGATGGCGGCCATTTTAAATGGTAAGGTTGTTGGTGATGGTCTTGTTGTTGTTGAGCGTATCCGTGGAATTGACGAAGCCGGCCAGGGGGATCTGGCATTTATTGCAAATCCCCAATATCGCAAAAAACTCGAGACAACCAATGCCTCTGCCATCCTGGTCTCACCGGGAACAGAAAGCACAGGCAAGAATCTCCTTGTTGTTCCCGACCCGTATGTCGCCCTCGGCCAGGCCTTAGCCCTCTTCTATCCCGAGGAGACTGAATCTGCCGGGATCAGCAAAAACGCTTTTATCGAAGAGGGCGCTGTTGTCTCAAAAGAGGCCACGATCTATCCGGGTGTCTATATAGGTAGAGGGGCCAGGATTGAACGGGGCGTTGTCCTCTACCCCGGCGTCTTCGTGGGCCGTGATGCCGTCATTGACGAGAGATCTGTTCTCTATCCGAACGTCACGGTGTATCGGAGATGTATCATCGGAAAGCGGGTCGTTCTCCATGCCGGCGTGGTCGTGGGAGCTGATGGATTCGGTTTTGCCGGGCCGGGAGAGAAAAACATGAAAATTCCCCAGGTGGGCATCGTGCAGATAGATGATGACGTCGAGGTGGGGGCCAACACCACGATAGATCGTGGAACATTAAGCAAGACGTGGATACAGAGGGGTGTAAAGATTGACAATCTGGTGCAGATTGGACATAACGTAATTATCGGTGAAAAATCTGTGATCGTGGCCCAGGTCGGTATTGCGGGAAGCGCCGGGCTCGGTAAAAGCTGCATTATCGGTGGTCAGGCTGGGCTGGGCGGTCATATCATCATTGGAGATCATGTTATGGTGGGGGGGCAGTCCGGGGTCCACGAAGATGTCCCTCCCGGGCAGGTTGTCTCCGGCACGCTACACATGCCTCACCGGAATTGGTTGAAGGTTCAAGCCTGTCTCCCCCGGCTTCCGGAAATGCGGAAAACTATTACCTCTCTTGAGGAACGAATTGAAAAACTGGAGAAAAGGACAGAAGATAAATGAACATTCATCCCACGGCAATCGTATCTCCCGATGCCCACCTCGAAGAAGGGGTTGAAGTTGGTCCCTATACGATCATCGGCGCGGATGTCCATATCGGGAAAAACACCATTATCGGATCCCACGTGGTGGTGGAAGACCATACCGACATCGGAGAGGATTGCCGCATCTTCCAGTTCTCTTCCCTTGGCGGCGCTCCCCAGGACTTAAAATTCAAGGGGGAAAAAACACGTCTCATCGTAGGAAACCACAATACGATCAGGGAATTTGTCACCATCAACCGGGCCACCTCTGCCGACATCGGTGTAACAATCATCGGGAATCATAATCTTTTGATGGCTTACTGCCACGTCGCCCATAACTGTAAATTGGGAAATCATATCGTCATGGCCAATGCCGCCACCCTCGCCGGCCATATCCACGTAGAAGACTTTGCTATCATTGGCGGACTGACGGGTATCCATCAGTTCACCCGTATCGGCGCCCATTCTATCATCGGCGGCGCTTCTGCCGTCACTAAAGATATTCCCCCATATATCATGGCTGCCGGCAACCACGCAAAGCCCTACGGCCTCAACACGGTCGGTATGAAACGCAGAGGTTTTAAAGAGGAAACGATCATGGCCTTGAAAGAGGCCTACCGGCTTATATTCCGTTCATCCCTGCTGTTCACTGTGGCTATAGAAAGGGTCAAAAACGAGGTTGCAGACACATCCGAAGTCCGCCATTTTATTGATTTCATACAAAAATCAGAAAGAGGAATCATCAGGTAGGATAGAGAGGCAAGGGGGAAGAATCCGGGCTTAAGATGAGTAAAGTCAGAATCGGCGTGGTGGGGATCGGCCATCTGGGAAATTACCACCTGCAAAAGTACCAAAAATTACCGCATGCGGAAATAGTTGCGGTAGCGGATATTGTAGAAGAGCGCGCCCGAAAGGCTGCCATGGTCTACGACTGTGATGCCTATACCGATTACAGAAAACTTATTGGAACAGTAGATGCCGTCAGCATTACCGTTCCCACCGGGTACCATTATCTTATAGCAAAGGACTTTCTTGAGGCGGGGGCCGATGTCCTCTTAGAAAAACCGATCGCCCAAACCCTCGGCCAAGCCGATGAACTGGTAACAATTGCAGAGGGGAAGAAGTCCCCCCTGGTCTTCCAGGTCGGATTTGTGGAACGGTTCAATCCGGCAGTGGTTGCCTTAAAAGCGGTAATGGGAGAACCCCTCTTTATCGAGGCCCACCGACTGCATCCTTTTTTCGAGCGGGGGACGGATGTGGATGTCATTCTCGATTTGATGATTCACGACCTCGACATCATCCTGAATTTTGTAAAATCCCCCGTAAAGAATGTAGATGCCGTAGGCGTACCGGTTCTCTCAGATAAGGTGGATATCGCCAATGTCAGGCTGGTCTTTTCAAACGGCTGTGTGGCCAACATTACCGCCAGCAGGATTAGTAACAAGGTTATGCAGAAGATACGTTTCTTCGGGCGGGAGGGGTATCACGCCGTGGACTACGGAAAGCGGGAGCTGGTCTCCCTGGGTAGAAAAGACGGTGAAGGGGGACAGGTAAAGATCGCCCCCAACCAGGTGGAGGTAAAACCCCAGGACCCCCTCGAAGAGGAAATCAGGTCTTTCCTTAAAGCGGTTACAGACAGGACCCTTCCCCCTGTTTCCGGCAGAGAGGGGATGGTCTCCCTCAGACTGGCCCTCCGTATCATCAACGAGATAAAGACCGCCGGGGAGCCGATACTATGACTATGATACCCATGGTGGATCTGCAAAGACAGTACGAAATCCTGAAAACCGATATAGATGCGGCAATCTTTGATGTCTTAAACGGTGGTCGATTTATCCTTGGACCTGCTGTCTTGGAACTGGAAAGGGAAATCGCCGCCTACCACGGGACGCCTTTCGCCGTGGGAGTGGCCAGCGGTACGGATGCCCTGCTCCTCGCCCTTAAAGCGTGCGGAATACGAAGTGGCGATGAGGTCATTACCACCCCCTTTACATTCATAGCCACGGCAGAGGTCATATCACTGCTGCAGGCAAAACCTATTTTTGTGGATATCCGTCCTGAGACATTTAATATTGATCCCGATAAGATTGAGGAAAAGATCACCGAAAAAACGAAGGCCATCATCCCCGTACACCTTTTCGGCCACCCGGCGGATATGGACCCGCTTGTCACCCTCTGTCGGAAGTATCATCTCAAAATCATCGAGGACTGCGCTCAGGCCTTCGGCGCTTTATATCATGGGAAACCGGTGGGCGCCTTCGGCGATGCCGGCTGTTTCAGTTTCTTCCCCAGCAAGAATCTGGCCGCCTATGGTGACGGCGGAATGGTTATCGTCCGTGATGAAGAGACGGCAAAACAGATTAAACTCCTCCGGAATCACGGCAGTGAAGTTAAATACTATCATAAATTCCCCGGCTACAACAGTCGTCTCGACGAGATACAGGCCGCCGTTATTCGGGTTAAGCTAAGAAGGATAGATACTTTCAACGAGGCGCGCCGAGGCAATGCGGATATATATAGGGCCTCCATCAAAAGGGATGATGTCATCCTGCCCCTGGAAATAGAGGGATGCAGGCATGTATATCACCAGTTTACCATCCGCTCAAAAAACAGGGATATTATTATGAGAGCACTGGCAAACAACCATATCTCTTCCGCCATTTATTATCCCGTCCCTTTACACCGCCAGGAGGCCTTTGCCCGCCGGGAAACCACTGATGAGGGGCCAGTACTTGTAAACAGTGAACAATGTGCGGCAGAAGTTCTTTCCCTTCCCATGTTTCCCGAACTGAAAAAAGAAGAAATCCTGCACATCAGCGATGTGATCAACCATGCATCCTGAAACAACCACCCGAAGAATCATGATCGTGGCGGGGGAGGCATCGGGGGATATGCATGGCGCCAACCTGGTAAAGGCGATGTCCCGCATTGATCCTGCCCTTCGTTTCTATGGAATTGGGGGGAAAAGACTGAAGGAAGCGGGAGTCGAACTGATGGCTGACTCCGCCAAGATGGCTGTTGTCGGACTGACCGAGGTCTTTTTTAAACTGAGGTTTATCCTGAAGGTAATGGGTCAGCTAAAGAAGTCCCTCCGGGAGATAAAGCCCGATCTTGTCATCCTCATTGACTATCCCGACTTTAACCTCGCCCTTGCAAAAACGGCAAAAAAACGCGGGTTCCGGGTATTTTACTATATCAGCCCCCAGGTATGGGCCTGGAGGAAGGGAAGGATCGGCAAAATACGAAGAGTTGTGGATAAAATGGCCGTCATTCTTCCTTTTGAGGCCCGCCTCTACGAGGAATCCGGTTTTGACGTAACGTTTGTCGGTCACCCCCTCCTCGATCTGGTAAAGACAAAATATTCACGCGAGGAGGCGCGGAGGAAATTCGGTCTTCAGGAGGGAAAGACGACGGTGGGCATCCTCCCGGGGAGCAGACCTTCCGAGGTGGTCAAACTCCTGCCCGAGATGCTTAAGACAGCGGGGATTCTTCAAGAGAAACTCGCCTCCGTCCAATTTATCCTGCCGGTCGCCGACACGCTCGCCATGGACTTTGTTTCACGTATTACCCGGCAGTATCCGGTGGAGGTCAGGTTGATTTGTCAGGACACCTACGAAGCCATCAGCAGTGCGGATATCGTCATGGTGGCTTCAGGAACGGCCACCCTTGAAACGGCGCTCCTAAGAACACCGATGGTTATTGTCTACAAGGTCTCTGCCCTCACCTATTACATGGGAAATATCTTTGTCAAGGTGGACAACATCGGGCTTGTCAACATCATTTCCGGAAAAACCATTGTCCCCGAGTTGATCCAGGAAGAGGCCTCTCCGGAACGCATAGCCGCCGAAATCATGGACATCCTCACGGACAGGGCGCGAATGAACAACATTAAAGAAGAACTCTCGAAGATCAGGGAAAAATTGGGAAACCCCGGCGCCGCCGAAAGGGCCGCCCGGCTGGCATATGGAATGATAGAAGGGAAAGCAGGTGGATAGGCTGTAGACTGTTAGGCTGTAGGCAGTGACTAACAGCCTTCAGCCTACAGTCTAAACAACCTGAGTAGTAACCAGATGGGAATATATAAACGTCTCTTAAGTTTTGCGAAGCCTCATGCAGGAAGGTTCATCGCGGCCATGTTTTGTATGCTCCTGGTCGGCGCTCTGACCTCCGCCCTTGCCTTTCTCGTCAAACCGGCGCTGGATGATATCTTCCTGAAGAAAAACGCCGGGGCGCTGAAGTGGATTCCCCTTGCCATTATGGGCATATATCTGTTGAAAGGGGCATGCACATACGGACAGACGGTTTTAATGAACTATATCGGCCAGCGCATCGTGGCAGACTTGAGAAACAAAGTGTACGGGCAGATACAGATGCAGCCCCTTTCTTTCTTTACCAAAAATCCCACTGGTGTACTCATGTCACGGATCACCAATGATGTCGGTTATATCCAGGGGGCAGTTTCCGAGGCGATAACCAGTCTCCTGAAAGACTCCTTCACCCTGGTCTGTCTTATATTCGTCGTCTTTTACCGGGACTGGCGGCTCGCCATCGTCTCCCTGGTCATCTTTCCCCTGACCATCTACCCCATCGCCAAGTTTGGGGAAAAGATGAGAAAGCTGGCCACCCGCACCCAGGTAACGATCGGGAGTCTCACCACCCTCCTTCAGGAAACGATATCGGGCATGCGCATTGTCAAGGCATTTGTCAGGGAAGACTATGAGAAGAAAAGGTTTGCCGGGGAAAATGAGAACCTCTTTAAACTTGCTCTAAAGTCCGTATCTATCGGCGCCATATCAAGCCCCTTCATGGAATTCTTGGGAGGCGTGGGAATTGCCGCCATCATCTTCTACGGAGGCTATCAGGTGATCAGTGGTAACTCCACACCGGGCACATTTTTCTCTTTTCTTTCCGCCCTCATTATGCTCTACGAACCGATCAAAAGGCTGACCAATGTCAACAATACCATCCAGCAGGGAATCGCCGGCGCCCAACGGGTTTTCAGCATTATTGATACGATCCCCGATATCAGGAACAAAACCGATGCCGCTTATCTCCCGAAGATTTCCCGGCATATCGTTATCGAGGATGTCACCTTCTGTTACGACGAGACACCGGTCTTGAAAAATATCAACCTTGCGATAAACGCCGGTGAGGTTGTTGCCTTTGTCGGTATGAGCGGCGGGGGAAAAACCACCCTGGTCAATCTTATCCCCCGCTTCTACGACGTGACAACGGGAAGGATTATGATAGACGGCCATGATATCCGTGATATTACCATAGAATCCCTCCGGGGCCAGATCGGCATCGTCACCCAACAGACGATCCTCTTCAATGACACGGTGAGAAGCAACATCGCCTACGGGGACATCGAAAAAAACGAAGAAGATATCATCCGGGCGGCAAAGGCGGCTAACGCCCATGACTTTATCGTAAACCTGCCGCAGGGTTACGATACGGCCATCGGTGAACAGGGAGCAAAACTCTCCGGTGGAGAAAGACAGAGGATCTCCATCGCCAGGGCCCTCCTCAAGGATGCCCCGATTCTGATCCTCGACGAGGCAACATCTTCCCTCGATACGGAAGCGGAGATCGAGGTTCAGGGGGCCCTCGATACCCTCATGAAGGGTAGAACGACACTGATCATCGCCCATCGCCTCTCAACGATTCGCCACGCTAACAGGATCATCGTCATTACGAACGGGGAAATTGTCGAAGAGGGAACCCACGAATCTCTCCTTACAAAAAAGGGAGAATACTTCAAATTCTACAATATGCAGTTCAAGGACCAATGTCGTTGACTTAAGGTTTTAAGAAGAGATAACCGTAAATGAGTTTAAAGAAACAGGAGGCTAAGAGGGGTCATACGGATCGTAGGGCCGCCAACGCCTGGTGCCTGTATGATTGGGCCAATTCAGCCTTTGCGACCATTATCATGGCGGCGGTTTTTCCTGTTTACTATGGCGCCGTAGCGGCGCGCGACCTTCCACCGATGCTGGCAACGAGTTGCTGGGGTTATACCAATACAATTGCCATGCTTTTACTCGCCCTCGTGGCGCCAATCCTCGGCGCCATGGCGGACCATTCCGGCGCACGGAAACGGTTTCTGCGGTACTTTGCCGGGTTCGGCATTTTTTTCACCGCGGCAATGGTTTTCATCGGTGCCGGTGACTGGAAGATAGCATCACTGTTCTACATTTTAGCTTTATTGGGCTGGTCCTGCGCAAATATCTTTTATGATTCCTTACTCCCTCACGTTGCGGAAAATGACCGCATAGATCAGATCTCCAGCAGGGGGTATGCCCTGGGTTACTTAGGGGGAGGATTATTGCTCGGAATTAATATCGTCATGATCAAGCCGGAAATCATCGGGCTTACGAGATGCCCCGGCATTCCGGATGGGGAGTGGGGTTCACGTTTCTCTTTCCTGTCCGTGGCTATTTGGTGGACTATCTTTTCCATTCCGCTCTTTCGGTACGTAAACGAACCACCGGCGGTACTGAGGGCAGGGGAGAGCCCCAATCCGTTGCGGGCAGGTTTTCAGAGGCTGAGGCATACTTTAAAAGATATCAGGCGTTACAGCGAGTTGCTTAAGTTTCTTATCGCCTTCTGGTTTTATAACGACGGCATTGCCTCTATTATTATCATGGCCGTCCTGTTTGGAAGGGAGATCGGCGTCGGGCAGGAACATCTCCTGGGAGCGATTCTCATGGTTCAATTTATCGGTATGCCCTTTGCCATTGCTTTTGGGTGGCTGGCCTCCCGTCTGGGGACAAAACGTTCAATTTATCTATCCCTTATCATCTATGCCCTCATCGCCATTGGCGGATACTTCATGCAATCGGCCCTGCACTTCTGGATTCTTGCCTTCCTTGTGGCAATGGTACAGGGGGGCAGCCAGGCCCTGAGTCGTTCCCTTTTTGGCAGAATGGTCCCCCGGAACAGAACGGGAGAGTTCTTCGGTTTCTATGACATAAGCTCTAAATTCGCCAGTATCATCGGCCCCTCACTCTTTGCAACCGTTGCCATGGTCACCGGCTCCAGCCGGAATGGAATTTTATCGCTTTTGCTCCTCTTTATCATTGGAGGGATTATCCTCTCCCTGGTGGACGAAAAGAAAGGAATCCAGGCAGCGGAAATGGAAAATAACGCAACCTATTAAAGTCTTTACCGCCTCATGTGCCACAAAACCGGACATTTCTATTTGGTAACTACTCAAGTTGTCAGGTTCACGGTTCAGGGTTCACGGCTGATTGGCTTGCGCTCTTCATATTTCTCGAGATAGCCAGCAATAGGAATCCACGTCTAACCTTGAACCGTGAACCCCGGAACTTTGAACCTGAATAGTTACTCTATTTGTTAATAAGTTTATTCTTGACACACAAGTGCAATCATTCATATACTCAGACCAGTCCAAAGTAGTTACGAAATGCCGGTATTGCCTATGGATATTGAGGCATTGATCCCCCATCGGGACAGGATGAAACTGATCAATGACGTTCTGTATATAAATGCCGATAGGGCCGTAACGTCATCTCTTGTTTCCGATCAATGGCCGCTTTGTCACGGGTCTTTTGTCGATCCCATTGTCCTTGTCGAGATCGTGGCGCAGACGGCGGGGGTCCATATAAGCTGGAAAAGAGGAATTGACAAGGGTGTCGGCGGTGTGGGATGGCTTGTCGGGATTAAGAACGCTGATTTTTTTCTGGATCGGATTCCACTTCAAACGGTGCTGATCACCACTGTGAAAAATCTTTATAGTGCTGAAAACTATAATGTCCTGGAGGGAATCGTTATAACAGGAAGGGAACTCCTGGGCCGGATTCAGATACAGGTATTCCGCTCCGAGTCCGATTGAATAAACATCATGACACGTCATGAGGAGCAAGACAGCATGAACGAAGAGCATATTGCCCTGGTGACGGGGGGCAGTCGAGGCATTGGCCGTGCCATTGCTGTTGAACTGTCGGAAGCAGGATATGAAGTCATCATCACGTATAAATCAAACGATGCGGCAGCCGAGAAAACCCTGGAAATCATCCGATCGAAGGGGGGCAGGGGAGAGAAGGTCCGGTTTGATGTGGCCGATTCGAGTGAAACGGCGAGATATATGGATGAAATCATCGCACAGCATAAAGACATCCGCATCCTGGTCAATAATGCCGGGGTCGCTGCCGACGGCCTGTTTATGATGATGCCGGAGGAAGACTGGGATATGGTGATCCAAACGACCCTGAAAGGCTTTTACAACGTGACAAAACCGGTTATAAAGAGGATGGTCAGAAATCACAAGGGAGCCGTTGTCTCCATTTCGTCGGTGTCAGCCCTCATCGGGAACAGAGGACAGACCAATTACGCTGCGGCAAAGTCAGGATTGATCGCTGCCAGCCGTTCTCTGGCATCCGAGGTGGCAAGGCTGGGCATCCGGGTCAATGTAGTTGCGCCGGGGTTGATTGATACGGAAATGATCAAGGTGGCGCCGGTGGATAAAATTAAGGAAATCATCCCCATGGCAAGAATCGGAAAACCGGAGGAGGTCGCCAGGGTTGTCCGTTTTCTCTGTTCCGACGACGCCTCCTATATTACGGGACAGGTCATTTCCGTCAACGGCGGCATGTTCTAATGGCTTCCGGGAAGAAAAACGGCAGAACAAGCAGAAGTCTATTCTTCATCGGGATTCTCCTTTCCTGCGCTGCTATGCTGGGATGGGCGGGCACCTGGGAAGATATTCAGAGAGAATCGGCGAAGGTAAAATCCGTCAGCGCCCGTTTCTCTCAGGAAAAACATCTGCAGATCCTTACCAAACCCCTCGTTTCCAAGGGGCATTTTTATTTTCAGGCGCCGGATCTGGTCCGATGGGAATACGCCTCGCCCGTAAAAAGCGTTTTGCTGATGCGCAAGGGGAATATCAAAAGATATACCCTGGGCAGCAGAGGCTTTGTCGAGGATTCGGGAGGGGCCGCCGGGGCGATGCAAATCGTCCTTCAGGAAATCATCCGGTGGAACAAAGGGCAGTTCACCGGGGATGAGTATTTTTCAGCAATTCTGGAAGGGGAAAAGGAGCCGAAGATCATCCTCACGCCCAAAGAGAAAGGGCTTTAGGCTGTCATATCGAGTATCGTGATAAACCTTGCGCCAGACAGGCCAGGTGTTCTGAAATCCGTTAAAATTGTCGAAAATGAAGGGAATTACACTCTTTTTCAATTCACCGATGTGCAGATTAACGTGAAAATAAGTGAGATGTTGTTCCGGGATGCAGGATGAAGACTTTCATCTTGCCTGGACGCTGTTTTCTGATATTGACGCTGACGGCCCTGCCCCTTTCCTGCAGCCCCCTCTCCGCCATCAGACATACGGACCCGGCGGCAGCAGCGGATGCTATACAGAGATGTCGCCGGCCGTTCCTCGATATCCCCTATCGTGTCGTGCACTCTATCGAGGCGGCGTTACCCGGCGGCAAGACGGGAACGGTTGTGGGCGTCACCGTTTTTGACCCGGCGGCAGAAACGATCCACAGTGTAATCATGACTATTGAGGGGTTTGTTCTTTTCGAGGCCCGGCAGGAGAAAGGAGAACTGCATTTGGATCGGGCGGCGCCGCCATTTGATGCAGGGCATTTCGCCGCACATATCATGGAGGACGTCCGTCTCATTTTTCTTGCCCCCGAGGGACGGCTCGCCGATGCCGGCGTGCTTGAAGACGGATCGGCCATCTGCCGGTACTACGAAAATCAGGACAGGATTGTAGATGTGGTCGTCCATCAGGATGATACCTGGGAGATCGAAACATATCGCACCTCTCATGAACGGCTGCGTAAAATCAGGGCCTTTTCCGTGCAGGACAGAATCCCCGGTATGTTGGAACTGACCGGTTTCGAATCCAGGAATTATTCGTTGCGCCTGAAATTGATCAGTGCAGAGCCGGTGACTGCTCAGGGGTCAGGGAGCAGGAGTCAGGGAGCAGGGGTCAGAATAGAACGGGAATAGATTTGAAATTCAAACTGATATATCCGAAATGGAAGAAGCTGGAAAGGCAGACGGAATTTCACCTTCCGCCTCATGGACCCGTTGTCTTTGCCGCGACGTTACCCGATGATGTGGAAATTACTTTTACAGATGAAAATGTGGAATCCATCAACTTTGACGATTCTACTGATCTCGTCGGCATATCAATGATGCTGACCAGCCAGGTCAGGCGGGGCTGGGAGATTGCCGATAGATACAGGCAAAGAGGAATCAAGGTCATCTTTGGCGGTATCGCGACGATGCTTCACGCCGAGGAAACGATGGCGCATGCGGACACTGTCTTTCTCGGCGAGGCAGAAGGTAGAATGGAGGAGGTCTTTCTTGATTTCAGAAACGAGCGCCTGCGCAGACGATATGACTTCCTGACCGATTTCCCCCCCGCCGAATCCATCGGGACGGCAAGAAGAGACATATTAAACAGGGAATTGTACTATTATAAAGGCGTGCAGATGGTGGATCTTGTTCATGCCTCACGGGGATGCCGTTTCGACTGCTATCCCTGCTGCGTATCTTTTCTGGGGGGCAGAAAGTTCCGGCCCCGCCCCATCGGGCGGGTAGTGGAAGAACTGGCATGGATGAATAACAACCGCCTGTTTATCGTGGACAATTCGCTTGCCCAGGACAAGGACTGGGAACGGGAGTTATTTACCGCCATGATTCCCCTGAAGAAGAAATGGTGTTGCCATCCCATCGAGGATGATGAAGAGATCCTTGATCTGGCCGCGCGGGCGGGGGCCTGGTACGTTTACCAGGCCGTTTTCGATACGTCGGACTATATCCGGAACCGCATCCGGCGCTACCACGACCACGGCATCGCCGTGGAAGGGACGATCCTCCTCGGCCTCGACGATCATACGGAAGACGGCATCCGGCGGCTCGTGGATTTTCTCATGGAAATTAATCTGGACCTCGCCGAATTTACCATCCTTACGCCGTTTCCCCATACCAGGGCCTTTGATGACCTGCACCGGGCCGGGCGCATTATCTCCTACGACTGGAACGATTACACCGGGGACAAAGTGGTTTTCCAGCCCAAAAACATAACGCCGGAGAAACTCCAGGAACTCTACACCCACGCCTGGGACACCTTCTACCGTGATGAACCCCAGACATACAAAATGTTCAAGCTCATGCAGATTGTCATGGAAAAGGAAAAGACAGATGGAACATACCGGGGCCGCAGGCGGGAACTGATAACCCGTCGGTTTGGGAAAAAGGAAGAAGGCATCGGAGGTCAGCCGTGAAGCGGCGCGCGACAGGAGACGTGATCATCGGTCAAAAACCGCTGACGCTCGAACAAATGGTCGCCGTCGCCCGGGGAAACGTCCTGGTGAAACTCAGCCGGGAGAGCTCGTTCCGGGAACGCATCCGCCGGAGCGAGGTCATGCTCCACACCGCCATCCGCGACGGAATTCCTGTCTATGGCGTCAACACGGGGTATGGCAAGTCCTGTGGAAAACGTCTGACGCAGGACCAGGTATTGAATGGCCTTAAGGACAATCTCGTCCGGTTTCACGGCTGCGGCACCGGAGAACCTATCGGCATTGCCGCCACACGAGCAGCGATGCTCTGCCGGCTCCTTTGTTTATCCAGGGGCTATTCCGGTGTGTCTTCAGTGCTTTTAGAGCGGCTTGCTACCTTTCTCAATCAGGGAATTACACCCGTCGTTCCCTGTGAAGGATCCGTGGGGGCTTCCGGCGATCTGACCCCCATGTCCTATGTGGCAGCAGCCCTGATGGGGGAGCGTGAGGTTTTCTACAGGGGGCAGCGCATGCCTGCCGCGGAGGCGCTGAGCATAGCGGGCCTTGCCCCGTATGTATTTGCCCCGAAAGAGGCCATCTCGATGCTGAACGGCACGTCCACCATGACGGGGCTGGCCATCGTAGTTCTGGAAAAAGCCGGCCGGATCCTCAATGCGGGCGTCTGTGCTACGGCCCTTAGCGTCCATGCCCTGAAGGGAAAGGCGCTCCACTTCCACCCCGCCATCGGCGAGGCAAAACCCTTCCCGGGACAGGTTCATGTGGCCCGGTGCCTGACGGACTTACTCCGGGTGAAAAAAAGTGTTGCCAATCTCGAGTCTCAGTCCCGGGAAAACCTGCAAGACCCCTATTCCGTCCGGTGTGCCCCGCATATCATCGGGGTCCTCTACGATGCCCTGACGTGGATCCGGCAATGGGTCGAGATAGAGGCAAACAGCGCCAATGATAACCCCCTCTTCGATCCGGAGACGGGTCAGCCGCTCATGAGCGGTAATTTCTACGGCGGCCATATCGCCTTCGCCATGGACGCACTGAAAACGGCCCTGGCATCCGTAGCGGACATGTCGGACCGGCAGGTGGCCCTGCTTGTGGATCCCCTCTTTAGCCGGGGACTGCCGGCTGATCTGGTGCGGGTTGCGGGAAAAAACTTCGTTTTCCACCACGGATTCAAGGCCATGTCCCTGTCGGCATCGGCGCTGGCGGCAGAGGCCCTGAAACTGACCATGCCCGCCGCATCTTTTTCCCGTTCCACGGAATCACACAATCAGGATAAGGTCAGCATGGGGACTATCGCCGCCCGCGACGCGGAACGAATCTGCACCCTGACGGAGCGGGTGCTGGCCATTCACCTCCTCGCCGCCACCCAGGGTTGCGATATCCGTGGGAACATTGCTGTTCGGCCAAATCTCCTGGCCCTCATCCGTAAGATCCGTTCCCTATCGGAGGCGGTACTTGAAGATCGCGAGATGGATGGAGACATCGAGCGCCTCGCTCGGGCTATTGCCGAGTCGGAGATGTAGACTATTAGGCTGTAGACTGTTAGGCTGTAGGAACGGTCCATACGCAACGACTAACAGCCTTCAGCCTTCAGCCTAAACACCTGAGCAGTTACGCCTCATGAAACGAAAAGACATGATATCCGGCAGACCTTTGATTTTGTGCCATGATGGATGACTTCCGGCAGGCCCTCATCGCCGGTTTCGAGCGCCTCACGGCCTGGGCAGATATTCTGGACCGAATCAATGTTTTTCCTATCGCCGATGGAGATACCGGCCGCAATCTCGTCATCAGCTTGGCTCCCCTGCGCCGGCCCGACCGGGATGGGCAGGTCATGGCCCGTGATATCCTCCTTTCGGCCCGGGGAAATTCGGGAAATATCGCCTCTTCGTTCTTCCAGTATTTTATACAGGCCGGTTCAAGGGAAAACCTGCCCGATGCCGTCCGGCTGGGACGTGAACATTCCCGGCAGGCCGTGCCGGATCCCCAGCCGGGAACGATGCTGAGTTTTTTTGACGCCCTGGCGGCGCTTCTTCCCAATACCGATGTCTTCTCCGACCATGGCCGGATTTCCGATGTCCTGGCGCATCTGGAGGCTGTCGTTCAAGATACCACGGACCAGCAGCCCAAGCTTCGGAAGGCCGGGGTGGTGGATGCCGGCGCCCTCGGTCTTTTCCTATATTTTGAAGGATTCTTCCATATCCTCGCAGATGGCCGGATACCCCTCCGTCCCCTGACGGAGACCTTTCGGGGCAGGCTCCAGGTCTCGCCGTCCTATAGTGATGATCTTGAAACGGGTTACTGTGTGGACACGGTCCTCCAAAGTGAAGCGAATGCAGCAGAGACAGGACAGATGCTTACCTCCCTAGGCGAGTCCGTCGTTGTAACTCGGAAGGATGCCTATCTTAAGATACATTTCCACACTCAGGACCGGGAGAACGCCCACCGGGAGCTTGCCCTCCTTGGCCGGGTCATCGGTTGGACAGAAGATGATCTGTACCATCAGACATCATCTTTTGGCAGTGAAAGCCGCGAGTCATCCGTCCATATTATGACCGACGCGGCCGGTTCCCTGAGCCGACAGGAGGCTAAGGCTTTAGGGATAAGCATCCTGGACAGCTACCTCACCGTCGGAGATCGCTACCTGCCCGAGACCTATTTCAGCCCCGAGGAACTCTACAGCGCCATGCGGTCAGGTCTGCGGGTGACGACTGCCCAAGCCTCCATCTTCGAGCGCCATCAAATCTATACAAGCGTCATGAGCCGCCATCAGCGGGCACTCTACCTGTGCGTTGGATCAGCCTTCACGGGGAACTACCGCGTGGTCATGGACTGGAAGCGGGAGCATGATCCGGAGGATCGCCTTGTGGTCCTGGACACCGGCGCAGCCTCGGGACGACTTGGCGTGCTTGCCCTTGCCGTGGCTGCCTATGCCTTTGAGGCCGTTGAGGATGAGCAAGTTGTGGCCTTCGCCCGGCAGGCCCTGATACGCTGCGAGGAGTATATATTTCTCGATCGCCTCGAATACCTGGCTGCCGGAGGGCGGCTGTCGAAAACAGAGGCCTTCTTCGGCAATATGTTACATATGAAACCTATCGTGAGTCCCATGGCCGATGGGGCCCGCAAGGTAGGCGTTGTAAGGAACCGGGAAGAACAGTTGCGTTTTGCCCTGGATGTCCTGGGACGTTCTCTGCAGCCGGAGGAAAAGGCCCTCATCATGCTGGAATATTCGGACAATCGGCCCTGGGTGGAGGAGGTCAAGCTTGAGGTGGCAAGGCGCTATCCAGAAGCCAGAATAGTTTTGCATCCTCTGTCCCTGACTTCAGGGGCGCACACGGGCCCCGGGACATGGGCCGTGGCCTTTCTTGGAATGGGGTCAAATGGGAATGGGGGGGGGTCAAATCACGGTAAATTTGTTCTCATGGTGTAATAGCCATGGCGAGAAACCGTTGATGCTTGAGATATTGACCACATGACCTTCAGCCTGTTTTTTGAGATGGGGTAAAGAGGCTTTGGTTCCATAGACCACTCCCCAGAAATTGATCCGCATGAGCCACTCGAAATCCTCATACGAAACATTGGCCACCGAATCGGTCACGGAAACACCGGCGTTGTTAATGATCATGTCAACGCGTCCATGTGTTTTTGCCACCTCATCAGCATGGGCATACATCTGGTCTTTGTTTGACACATCCACCTGATGGCAGCTTACCTCCACTTTGAATGCTGAAACAAGGTTTTCCGTCTCCTGGAGCATTGTGGTGTCGATATCAGACAGGGCCAGATGGCAGCCTTCCTGAGCTAATCTGAGAGCAAGGGCCCGACCGATGCCTGAACCTGTTCCGGTAATCACAACAACTTTTCCCGATAGGTGTTTCATGGTAATCCCCGGTCTTTCATAAATCAGGAGATAATTCGTAACTACTCAGGTTGTCAGATTCACGGTTCACGGCTGATTGGCTTGCGCTCTTCATATTTCTCGAGATAGCCAGCAATAGGAATCCACGTCTAACCTTGAACCGTGAACCCCGGAACTTTGAACCTGAATAGTTACGATAATTCAATCGTTGGTAGTAACTTTGAGGAGGTGGCCTGCTTTTTTTATGGAAAATTTGCATATTGACAAGCTTATTCTAAGAACATATAATTAACAAAAATGTTAATGATGTATATTCTAAAATGAAACCTTTCCTGTGGGAAAAACTAAAAGAGAAGCTCTTCTTCAGTACAGAGGATGTGGCAAATGCTGCAGGAGGCACCGGGGAATCAGCCAATGTATTATGCAGTCGGTATGGCAAGAAGGGAACTTTTATAAAATTAAAGAAGAACTTTTATATCTTAGAGCAAATTTGGGAACGATACACCCAACTGGAATTCTTTAAGATTGCTAATTTCCTCCAGGTTCCCTCATACATCTCCTGTATGAGCGCCCTCTCCTACTATGGCATAACTACACAGATTCAGCGAAACTGGTATGAGAGCATTTCTTTAAGACGCTCAGCCAAATTTGAGGCCAAAGGAACAGTATTTAATTATTATAAGATAAGAAAGGAATTCTACTTTGGATTTCTAAAAGAAGAAAATTTTTTCATTGCTACCAGGGAAAAGGCTTTTCTTGATGCAGTTTACCTCCATTCATTTGGCAAATATCCATTGGACTTGAGCTCGATTGATGTTAACAGCTTTGATAATGAGACCATTGTACGCTTGACAGAACCCTATCCACAAAGAACACAACAAAAGATCAAAGAGATATGCAGGATTTAATAGCACAGGAACGATTTGAAATAGAGGTCCTCGATAAGCTGAATAGTGGAAAGTTTCTTTCTCGTCTTGTTTTTGGCGGGGGCACGATGTTGCGGCTCTGTCACGGACTTGACCGTTTCTCCGTGGATATGGATTTCTGGGTAAGGAAGGATTCGTATTACGAGAATCTCTTCCAGGACTTGAAAGAATACCTCGCCCAATTTTATAGCCTCAAGGACAGTATGGAGAAATTTTATACGATCCTCTTTGAGCTTAAATCACCAGAGTATCCACGAAGCCTGAAGCTGGAAATTAGAAAAAAGAAGGACGTTTTCGCCACCGAACACGCCATTGCCTATAGCCAATATGCCTATAGACAAGTGTATGTGCGGGCAATATCCTTAAAGGATATGCTGGCTTCAAAAATAGATGCCTTCCTTACGAGAAAAGAAATACGGGATGTCTACGATATAGAATTTCTTTTAAAACGAGGGATTCCTTTAGAGGCAAAAGACGAGAAGACGATGTAAATTATCAAGCTGATAGATTCGCTTACCAAAAGAGACTATACCGTCAAACTCAGCTCACTCCTTGAGGAGAGGCAGAGAAAGTATTACGTAGCTGAAAACTTCAAGATCTTAAAGGGTGCGCTATATCAAAAGCTTAGAGAAGCCCAATGAGGGGATCGGGCCGGCCCGGAAAGTAGAAGAACGCCTGGATTCCGGTAAACACGATTCAGGAAAGGAACTTAAAATGGGTAGAAATAGCAACAGGAGACTACCCGTAGTTGAACGGTTTCTCACTCTCTGGATTTTTCTCGCCATGCTTGCAGGTGTGATCTGGGGATACATCTTCCCCGGCATAAGGGAGGTGATTGGTCTCTTTCAGGTCGGCGCCACCAACATCCCCATTGCCATCGGGTTGATCCTGATGATGTACCCTCCTCTGGCCAAGGTAAAGTATGAGCAGTTGGGCTACGTATTTCGCGATTTTAAAGTGCTTGCTCTTTCTTTGATCCAGAACTGGGTGATCGGCCCGATACTGATGTTTCTGCTCGCCATTTCCTTCCTTTCCGGCCATCACGAATACATGGTAGGACTGATCATGATAGGCCTGGCACGCTGTATCGCCATGGTCATTGTCTGGAACGATCTTGCCGCCGGGGACAGGGAGTACTGCGCAGGACTCGTGGCCTTCAACTCGATCTTTCAGGTATTGTTCTTTTCCTTCTATGCATATATCTTTATTTCCGTCCTTCCCCAATGGCTGGGCCTTAAAGGCGCCCTGATAGATATTTCCATCGGCCAGATCGGGAAAAGTGTTTTCATCTACCTGGGGATACCCTTTATCGCCGCTATCATCACCCGCGTCATCGGCTTAAAGATAAAAGGCCGGCACTGGTATGAGGAAGAATTTATCCCCCGGATCAGTCCCATAACCTTAATTGCCTTGCTCTTTACTATTGTTGTGATGTTTTCCCTCAAGGGAGAGTATATTATCCAGCTTCCCGTGGATGTGATCCGGGTTGCAATTCCGCTCTGCATTTACTCTGTGGTCATGTTCCTTATCTCTTTTTATCTTTCCATGAAGGTGGGCGCCACATACGAACAGTCTACTACCCTGAGTTTCACGGCTGCCTCCAACAATTTTGAGCTGGCCATTGCGGTGGCGGTAGCTGTTTTCGGCATAGACTCAGGGCAGGCCTTTGCCGCCGTGATCGGTCCCCTTGTGGAGGTGCCGGTGCTGATAAGTCTGGTGAATGTGGCCATCTACTTTAAAAAAAGATACTTCCCCTATACGCTGGAAACACCAACGGGAATCTGTCATTTAACCTGCAAGCCACATGGCACGTAAAAAATGGCAAACTTTGGACAATATTTTGACAAGGGAATCGAAGTGAGTTTTTACATCTTCAAAGAGGTGGCAATGCGGAACATAAGTTATCGGGCAATTTTTTCAATTTTTTTAGCCATCAACCAGTACTGTTATGCTGGGCCGCTGGATACTGATACCCATAGTCTTACCCTCGAAGAGTGTTTGATATCTGCCCGCAGTTGTAATCCGGTAATTCTGGCAGCACAGGAAAAAGTTAATGAGCTGATAGCCGACTACAATGCAGCACAGTCAAGGTTTTTTCCGCGCATTTCATTCAGCTCATATCTTGCCAGACTCGACCCCGACCGTCTTTCAGCCGGCAGCCCAGACGCTCAAAAGCTTTATAAAGACGAATCCTTGTACAGTTTGACAGGCAAGCAAATTCTTTTCGACGGATTCAAGACCTATTTTTCCACCAAGGCCGCTGATGTTGGTAAGGCGGCACAGATGAAAGAAACCGAACAAGTACTGCATGATGTCGAGTTTCTGGTTACCGAGGCATTTTATCGTGTTCTCGAGGCGGATGAAAACATAAAAGTTGCCAAAAATGCGCTTGAACAGCGTCGGGATTTTGAACGGCTGACCAATGCTTATTATAATGCAGGGAAAGTAACCAGACTTGATTTTTTCAGAGCCCGGTCCCAGGTATTTGAAGCGGAACAGGCAGTTGTTGAAGCGGAAAATGCCAAACAGCTTGCCGGCCTGATTTTAGCAAAAACCATGGGTGTTGACAATCCTACGCCGATCACCATTTCTGGGGATGTGCCGAAAGTATTTCCGCCGGTTCCGGATTTTAACACATTATGGCAGCAGGCGCAGGAAACCAATCCAGAGATTAAAAGGCTCGACCTCGATGTAGAACAGAGCAAAACACTTGTAAGGGCCGCAAAAGCAGATTATTCCCCTGAAATCAGTTTGCAGGGCAATATTGGCAGACGATATTGGGACCGAGGAGGAACTGAAGACGAATATATGGGCGGAGTCTTTATGGAATTCCCTTTTTTTGAAGGTGGACTTACGAGGGCCAGAGTGGCAAAGGCAGCGTCACAGAATCTCCAGCTTACTGAACTAAAGCGTAACCGTATTGATGAACTGCGTGTAAATCTCATGGATGCACTGAACGGCCTTGAAAATGCCCGGCACGGCATTGACACCGCCCGGCAGATGATCAAGGCCAACACTGAAGGATATAGCAGTTCTTTTACTCTATATAAATATGGGAAAGCAATCGGACTGGATGTGTTGCAAGCTCAGGTTGAACTCACCAAGTCGCAGTTCTATTTTATAAACAATGCAGTAGCATATGAAATTAATCTTGCCCGCATAAAACAGATTACCGGTGCGGATCTCAGCGTTTCCGCATCTGCAAAAAGATGAGGAAAGAAGGATTATGATAAAACTCCAGGCAAACAAAAAAATAGTATTCGCGGGTATAAGCATTGCCGTTCTTTTTTTTGTCGTTTATCGTCTTTTTTGGCACAAACCCGCGGTTGCGGTCATAGCAGTGAAAAAAGAAATCGTTCAACGCAGGATACATGGGCCGGGCACAGTCCAGTCTAAAGTCCCGGTTTCAGTAAGCGCAAAGATTACCGGAATTGTGCAGAAACTCAATGCCGACCAGGGCGCTGTGGTTAAGGCCGGGGATCTACTCGCCGAGCTTGACACAGCCGAATTGAAGGCGAGACTTGAGTCTGCCCGCGCGGCCATAGCGAGAGCGCGACAGGATGTTGAAAAAGCCCGAGCAAGTGTTACCAAGGCACATGCAGGTCTTGTTCTTGCCCAGAGTAATTACAAACGTGATCTTGAAGTTTTTAATGCCGGTTATATTTCCCCGGCATATTTTGATTTAACCAGGGCGCAACTGAAGGTTGCTGAAAGTGAATATGCCGAAGCGCTAAAAACAGTAGAAGCGGCGCAGGCGGTCCTTGTGCAGGCAACCGCAGAAGCAAAGGCAACTGAAGCCACCCTGGACTACGCATATATTCGCGCCCCGATGGACGGATTAATTACCGCGCGCACGGCGGAAATCGGTGATACGGTAACTCCGGGGGTTCCCATCTTTACAATAGTTGATCTTAAGCATATATGGGTTGCTGCCTGGATCGATCAGGCCCGGATTGCGCATTTGAAGGAAGATCAGCCTGCGACCATACGGCTGCGCTCGGGAAGAGCGTTTGAAGGAAAAGTTGCCCGTATTAATAAAGAGGCGGATACTGTTACCAGGGAACTGGAAATTGATGTCATGTTTGACTCGCTGCCTGAACCATTGGTTATCGGCGAAGAAGCTGAAGTATTTATTAAAGCCGGAGCCGATAATTGCCCTGCGGTACCGGTAACGGCCATGCTGTCTTTTGACGGGAAAACAGGCGTACTGGTGGTAGAAAAAGATGGCTCTTCGCTATTTCGTGTGGGTAATATTTGTTTCTAATATCGATACGTTATATAGTTACACGTCAATTTTAGAGCCAAAAAC
>Ga0210056_1000395_pt1 | contig 34962 bp, 38 predicted proteins | sample CryGeyCG2014_080_2_FD_183965 | JGI IMG/M metagenome (GOLD analysis project Ga0210056, IMG submission 183965) | Groundwater microbial communities from aquifer - Crystal Geyser CG07_land_8/20/14_0.80 (SPAdes) (version 2) | ecosystem: Environmental > Aquatic > Deep subsurface > Groundwater | place...
TGCTACCACTAAATTGATTGGTAAACCTAGCCAAGAGGAAATGTAGTGGCAAACAATTTTGGCTAGCTATGCGCTAAATATGGGGGGTCTCAAAGTCGGGTTTTAACATAGAGGTTAGCATCGATTTTCTCATAATCAGTGAGCATGGGAATCTCACCTGTAGTTACGATACGATCGCTGATCCATACCGGCTCACTAGTCAAAGTAAAAGATGCTCCCAGACTTTCCAATTCCTCTTTCTGGAATGGTATGCCAATATAACTATGGACCGTCTCCCCGGGACGCTGCACATACTTGGCATCCCAGATATCAGGGTGGGCGATTATCTCCACCTCCTTTCTCATCGCCATAAGCAGTTGGCGCAGACCCCCTGTGTGGTCAAAATGACCATGGCTGACGATAATCTTATCTGTAGTGGATAGATCTATTCCTAAAACAGAGGCATTATGCACCACAGAAGCACTTTGCCCGGTATCAAGCAAAACCTTTAAACCGCCAACTTCCACAAGGATACTCAATCCCCATTCAGCAATTACGCCCACTCTACTCGCAGTGTTCTCTACTAAAGTAACGATATCCATGCTTCTTCTCAGCAATTCAAATTGTTTTGCTCAGCTCGTTTTTGCTCCGAAGTTGTCAATTCCACTTTTTCGCTATACATTATGAACCTATGACAATAATTCGTAAAATCATGACGCCACTACCTTTTTAAGCCATACCTATTGATAATCGCCCCCCCGGGCTATAATATTTCAGCATACGGAGAATACTTACCACGAAGGAGGCCATACAGAGATGAAAGCGATAAGATATGTCAGGGGATTAAACAAAGGATTATTCTGGTTCCTATTGCTGGCCTTGCTGCTAGCATTAGTCCTGCCCGTCGGTAATGCCTGCGTGGTCCGGGCACAGCCCGGCGCGATTACGATTACCTATTCCTTTCGCAGATGAGACCAGAATTGCTTCCAAGGAAAATGTTGCTGTTAATCTCTATAACCTTAGCAATTTGTCCCATCTACACCTCGGGCATCCTTAGCTCCAACAACCTATTGTCGGGGCAAACCGTTGGCAGCATAGAAAGCTTCGGCTGCGAGGCTTCCATTCCTTCTGGGACGAGCTTGAAAGTTCAATTCTCCCAAGACAATACAAATTGGTATAACTCTGCGGGAACTTTAGGTGGCTGGGATACTCTATCTGCAGGCTCAAATTCCATTGATTTATCCTCTCTAAACTGGTCTGGAGCCAACTTCTATTACAGAATGGAGTTTACCTCCGATGGGAGCGGATACCCCAGTCCCTGGATGAAATAAGTGTTACTGCCTCAGTTCCCCAGTGGGTAAAGTTGCTTGTTTTAGCGCCCTGGATTGCCCTGGCTGCAGCGATTATAGCTGGAGCAACCATAGCTATAAGGCACAGAACCCACGGATAGACTGGGAAGATTGCGGAGCCTATTCCGAGAGGTGCGATTCTTCGCTTCGCTCTCTTTCATTTATTCACCTTTGCTCTCGTGTAGACTCGGTAAATTTTCTCATCTCTTTCTTGGAAACATTTAGTGCATTGCTCAACTTCCTCGGGCTTAACCTCCTCAAGACTGACCTCAAAACCAAGCTCTTCATACATCTCCACTATCCTATTGAGATGTGTTTCACCATCAATGGCAACTTCCCGCCATCCCGCTTTTACCGTTTCCTCGCTCATTTCGCCACCTCACTAACTGAAGCTGTTTGCTTGATGCCCTGTAAAAGCCTGAGAAAGGCCTTGTGGCACCCAGCCATCCCTTCTATTAAAGGAATTCCTTTGAAATAGACCAAGGCATTTTTTATCCACCAGTCATCTGAGAAGAGTTTAGCATATCACTACTCTCTTAGGATGTATTAAAAGTTTCGGGGTAGAGAGGGCCTCCATTTTCATTACCACCACCCCTTATTTGGTAAGGGAACAATTGACATTTCTATGATATTGTCGCATAATCTTCCACACGACAATGCGATGAGGTGACTTAATGAGAAAGATGACTGTAGTTTTTGATGACGATGCCCTTTACACTACGGTGAAGGTAGAGGCAGCTAGGCGTAACCAACCAGTGAAGAAGCTTGTCAGTCAGGCGCTAAGGGAGTGGCTAGAGGCTCAAGAAGATGCTAAGCTTCTTCCTGAAATAGAGAAGACTCGGGCTGAGTGGCAAGAGAAGGGAGGCATCGAGGCCAACGAATTTTTCGCTAAGCTAAAAGCTGAGGCCAAAACAGATGCCCCATAGAATAGAGATTTCACCATCTGCAGGAAAAGACCTCAAACGCCTGCCTCTTCAGGTTTGCGAAAGGCTAGAAGCGGATATACTTGCTTTAGCTGATGATCCTTACCCTAAGGGAGTGCACAAGATTCAAGGAACACAAAGAGCCTATCGTATCAGGATAGGAAGCTACCGAATCGTTTACGAGGTCTATAAAGAGCAACAAGTGGTGGTTATCCTGCGAGTGGCTCGACGTAGTAAAAGCACCTACAAAGGAATCTAGCCCAAAACCATTCATTTAATCTGGCATCTGGAGCTCTGATGAATGCGCTCCTTCTCGAAATTTGCCAAAGCCCAGACATGGAGGTATATTTATCTCGACACACCCGCAACAGGATGAGAAAATTCAGGATTTCTCCTGAACAAGTAAAACCCAAGTTCTACAGTTTATCGCAAAAAAAGCTTTTTTGAACGAGAAGTGGATATGTCTAATGTCTTGACACCACATTTGGGACAAGTCGCACTGATGGATGTGTTGAAAGTTTCGGGGAAGGGAGGCGATAGTAAAGATTTATAATAATGGGCTCACCTTGGCATAAAAGCCAATGAAGGAGGTGTGAGCCCATGCAGGTAGAATGCCTGGCAACTACTGATCTAGTTCAGATAGATGGGTGACACTTTATATGCTTGTGAAATTGGGTAATAACTCCCATGTCATTGCGAGCCGAAGGCGTGGCAATCTCATCCCTATTTCTGAGATTGCTTCGGCTGACTTGGTCAGCCTCGCAATGACATTTACGTGATTATTTTTGCAATTGACTATAATTGTGCTTTGCTCAAAGACAAAATTGTTAAGATCTTAATAATAATTTCGTGGCGCAAACGCCTTCCCCTTATTGCCAAGTTGATGCCCCATAGTATAAAATACCGAAGCTTACAAAGAGACAAGGAGGAACAATGAACTCAACGGTTAAGGAAATTCCGGCAGTATGGTTACAGGCTGCCAGCTGTACCGGATGCTCAGTCTCCCTTTTGAATACTGTAAATCCCTCTATTAAAAACCTCCTAATTGATGAGGTGCTCCCTGGCAAACATATAAATTTGAGGTTTCATCCTACTGTGATGGCGGGAGCAGGTAAGGTGGTAATTGGACTTATGGAGGACGAAGTATATTGAATATCACTATTACTCTTAATGGCTCTGAAGTAATTGGTCGGCCCGGGATGACTATTCTTGAACTTACTCAGGAGAGCGGGGTTTACATTCCCACTTTGTGCCATGATTCTCATCTTATTCCAACAGGCTCCTGTGGGGTCTGTTTAGTTGAAGATGAGAGCAATGGTAATTTGCTCACTGCTTGTAATAGCCCAATCCAATCAGGCATGAGGATTAGAACTGATTCCCCACGTGTGATCGAGGAAAGAAGAATCGTTGTTGAGCGCATATTGGCCAACCACCCTGATGCTTGCCTAATTTGCGAGAAAGGCAATCGATGTGCCCTCAGAAAGATAGCTAGCGAATTGGGCATTGGCCGAATAAGGTTTGACCAAAACAGAAGCTATATTCCTTTGCAAGACGATAATCCCTTTATTATCAGGGACCTAAGTAAGTGTATTCATTGTGATATGTGCATCCGGGCCTGCCAAGAACTACAAGGTGCTAGAGCGTATGATCAGTCCAACTTTGATAAGCCCATGAAGGAGACACTGTGCGAATTTTGCGGGCTGTGTGTCTCTTTATGTCCTGTAGGAGCTTTATCAGAGAAGATAGGGAAGTATAGAGATTGGGCAATAAAGGAGGTTAGGACAGTCTGTCCTTATTGTGGCTGTGGCTGCAGTATATGTCTTCATGTGCGGGATAACCAGATCCTTGGAATTAGTGCTGCTGAGGATAACTCAGTTAATGGAGGTCTCCTGTGCGTCAAGGGCCACTACGGACTTGATTTTGTTAATCATAAAGATAGATTGTTGCAACCTTTAATTAGAAGGAACGAAAAATTAGAAGAGGCAAGTTGGGAAGCGGCTCTAAACTTGGTAGCCGAAAGGTTGAAGCAGATTAAACAAGATTATGGAAGCGACAGCATTGCCCTTATGAGCTCAGCTAAGTGCACTAATGAGGAGAATTATTTGTTCCAGAAATTTGCCCGGACTGTTATTGGCACAAATAACATCGATCACTGTGCCCGTCTTTGTCATGCCTCCACCCTGGTCGGTTTGGTAGCTTGCTTTGGTGCTGGTGCCATGACAAATTCCATTGGCGAAATTGAGAATGCTGAGGTGATAGTTGTTATTGGCAGCAATACTAGTGAGACACATCCAATTATTGCCATGAAAATAAGACGAGCAGTGCGGCAAAAAGGCGCCAGGCTGATTGTAATTGACCCTAGAGGAATCCCTATGACTAGGTATGCCACTATTTGGCTCCGCCAAAAGCCAGGGACAGATGTCGCATTGCTTAACGGTCTTATGCACGTCATAATCAAAGAAAACCTTTGGGCTAAGGATTATGTTGAAAAAAGAACCGAGGGTTTTGAAGAACTGAAGAGGGTAGTAGAGAAATATCCCCCTAGCATAGTAGAAGAGATTACTGGCATACCTCAAGATAAACTGACTGAGGCTGCCCGAATGTATGCCACTGCCAAGACAGCTATGATTTTCTTTACTATGGGCATTACCCAGCATAGTACAGGAACAGATAATGTTAAGTCAGTAGCTAATCTAGCTATGCTATGCGGCAAGGTAGGCATTGAGAGTGGTGGGGTAAACCCACTGCGGGGTCAGAACAATGTGCAGGGAGCTTGCGATATGGGAGCATTGCCGGATTTTCTCCCTGGCTATCGATCTGTTGCTGACAGCGAAGTAGTTGGGAGGTTCGAAAAGGCTTGGGGAGCTAAACTACCTACCAATCCGGGCTTGACGGTAGTGGAAATGATGAAGGCTGCTGGAGAGGGGAGAATTAAAGCAATGTATATTATGGGAGAAAATCCCATGCTCAGTGATCCTGACATTGCTCATGTAAGCGAAGGATTAAAGAATCTTAAATTTTTGGTGGTTCAAGATATTTTCCTTACCGAGACAGCCCGATTAGCTGATGTGGTATTTCCCGCGGTAACATTTGCTGAAAAAGATGGGACTTTCACCAATACTGAGAGGAGGGTTCAACTGGTAAGGAAAGCTATTGAGCCATTAGGTGAGGCTAAACCAGATTGGGAAATTATCACTCAATTATCCTCAAGAATGGGCTATCCTTTAAAGTATTCCCATCCGGCTGAAATCATGGAGGAAATTGCCCGATTGACCTCTTCCTATGCTGGCATTGATTATAAGAGATTGGAAAAGGGAGGATTGCAGTGGCCTTGTTTGGATAAGGCCCATCCCGGCACCAGATACCTCCACAGGGAACGGTTTACTCGTGGTCTAGGACTATTCCAGCCAGTGGAGTATTTGCCGCCAGCGGAAATGCCTGACGAAGAATATCCCTTTGTTCTTTCTACAGGAAGGGTGCTTTATCATTTTCATACTGGCTCAATGAGTCGTCGGGCGCAAGGGCTGGCTGAGATTTACCCTGAAAGCGAAGTAGAAATAAATCCCTTGGATGCCCAAAAGCTAGACATCACTGAAGGGGCAATAGTAAAATTGACGTCCCGCCGTGGGCAAATCAGAGTCAGGGCTGCCAAGACAGAAAGGGTTCCTCAGGGAATGATATTCCTTAATTTCCATTTTGCTGAGGCTGCCGTAAATAAACTAACCAATCCAGCTCTAGATCCGATAGCAAAAATTCCTGAATATAAGGTCTGCGCTGTTAAAGTCGAAAGGGAGGCTAAGAAATGAAAACGATTACGGAACAGAAGCCACTTGAAGAGATTCAAGCCCTTCTTGAGAAAAAGAACAAAATATATCTCATTGGCTGTGGCACTTGTGCGACTCTGTGTCATACTGGAGGAAACAAAGAGGTTCTCGAAATGAAGGAGAAGTTGATAGAACTCGGTAAGGAGGTCACTGAGTCAGTAGTGATTCCAACTGCTTGTGATAACCTAGTTGGTGAACTACTTAAAGAATTTCGTTGGCATGCTGACAGATGCGATGCTATTTTAGTAATGGCTTGTGCTCTTGGTGTGCAAAATGTAGTTCGTCATAATCCGGGTAAGCTGGTTTATCCCGCCTTGAATACCCTCTTTATCGGCGTCGAGGAAGAACCAGGACGCTTTACTGAAGTCTGTAGCCAATGCGGAGACTGTATTCTGGGTAGAACGGTTGGCGTGTGCCCTGTAACCGCCTGTGCTAAGGGATTGCTAAATGGTCCTTGCGGAGGCTCGCAAAATGGTAAGTGTGAAGTATCCCCTGAGAGGGATTGTGCTTGGGCTAAAATAGTAGAGAAGCTAGAGGAATTAGGTGAGCTTGACAAGTTGGAGGAGATCGCGGAACCAAAAGACTGGAGCAAAATGGAAAGACCGCGTAGCGCTATCATAGCTTCAGTTTGATAATTACCTATGGATTTTCATTACTGGCTAAAGAGGTGAGAAACAATGAAGACGAAAAGTAACTTAGAACGGGTGTTAGAATCCAAAAACTTTGCTGCCACAGGCGAATTAGGGCCACCTCAAAGCGCCGACCCTGAAGTGATCAGGAGAAAAGCCAGGATACTCAAGGACCATGTTGATGCTTTTAATGTTACTGACGGTCAAACTGCCGTGGTGCGAATGTCAAGTTGGGCGGCTTGCCTCATAGGTAAGGAACAAGGTTTAGAACCTATCGTGCAAATGACTTGTCGGGATCGAAATCGCATTGCTCTTCAGATGGATGTGTTAGGTGTAGCAGCCCTGGGCATAAATAACATCTTATGCCTCACAGGCGACCACCAGAAATTTGGTAATCATCCTACGGCTAAGGGTGTTTATGATATTGATTCTATTCAATTTGTTAAGATGGTGAAGGATATGCGCGACGAGAAAAAATTTCAGTGTGGAGAAGAGATGCCAGTTGAGCCTCGCCTCTTCATTGGAGCTGCTGCCAATCCCTTTGCTGACCCTTTTGAGTTTCGGGTAATTCGCCTTGCTAAAAAAGTTGCCGCTGGAGCAGATTTCATCCAAACTCAGATTGTCTACAATGTGGACAAGTTTGCCGAGTGGATGAAGATGGTGTGTGATAAGGGATTACACGAAAAGGTGAAAATCCTTGCCGGAGTTGCTCCGATAAAATCAGTCGGTGCCGCGAGGTATATGAAGACTAAAGTCCCCGGAATGGATGTGCCTGACAGTGTTATCGAGCGGCTGCGAGGTGTAACTAAGGAGCAAGTACCCAAGGAGGGGATTAAGCTCTGCGTAGATATAATCAATCAAGTGCGCCAAATTGAAGGTGTAGCCGGCATTCACCTCATGGCTATTGAATGGGAGGAAGCTGTGCCTGAGATAATGGAAGCCGCAGGACTTCTACCTCGCCCTTAAAGCTGACCGTGGCTTTACCATCTCTCCCAAGATAACATGAGCATAAGCGAGGTTTTAAAGCACTCATTGCGCTTTTTTCATCGGCGCACCTCTGCCATTATTTTTGTAGATGGGCTAATCATTTGTTTCACTTTTTCGTTCTATTATTAAGAACGGTATGGCAGAGCATGTAGAAAGGATCTTAGAAATGAACATGAAGTTATTGATCAGTTTATTAGTTTTAGGTGTCATAATACTAGCTGTGGGCTTGGTGATAATGTTTGTGGGATTGCCCTAGCCAAGACGCAATTGGCCTTATCCTCCGAAGTAACATTTAGTAATTTTTCTCCTCTAGAAATGTTAATGAGGCTGTGAGAGAGACGGTTTTTCGTTATACTAATTGTGACGAATGATATTTTGTTGGTGGACAAGCCTAAAGGAATCACTTCATCTCGAGTAGTAGAGCTGGTAAAAAGAAAGTCCAAGGTGAAGGCTGGTCATACCGGGACACTGGACCCGATAGCTACAGGGCTGATGATTGTTCTCACGGGCAAACGCACTAAGGAAGCTTCCTCGTTTCTCGGGCTGGATAAATCTTATGAAGTCAAATCTATCCTGGGTATAGAGACTGATAGTTTTGATTCTCAAGGCGAGGTTTTACAGCAGAGCAACAAGGGAGTAAGCAAAGAAGAGCTGGAGAAGGTATTAGAGGAGTTCCGTGGCGATATCTGGCAAGTGCCGCCTCCTTTCTCCGCTAAGAAAATAAAAGGTCGAAAAGCTTATGAGCTAGCCAGGAAAGGTGTAAATGTGGATATACCACCAAAGAAAGTAAGCATCTATCGCCTGGAACTCAAAGAGTTCCAATTTCCTTATTTTACCTTGACTTGCGACGTGTCCTCGGGGTTTTATGTTAGAAGTCTGGTTCATGATATTGGGAAGAAACTAGGGGTTGGTGCCAGCGTAGTGGAACTTCGCCGCACCAGAATCGGCCCTTACCAGGTAGAGGAAGCTAAAAACTTAAGGGAAATTCTGGAGTAGCTTGCTTGATAGTAGAAGGTAACCTAATCCTTTCTATCTCATTTTCGTTATAGTATTTAGGGTAATGGTTCAACCATTCTCATGTCACCCTGAGCCGAACCCTGAACGTTATCAGATTCTTCGCGGAGTTTACCCTGTGAGATTCCGAAACAAGTTCGGAATGACATTACAGGGCTCAGAATGACAGTAAGTGAAGGGCTCAGAATGACAGTAAGTGAAGGGCTCAGAATGACAGTAAGTGAACGGATAGTGTTTAGAAAAGAGCAAAATGAAGCAACTATTTAGAGTTCTGCTACTAGCTATTTGTCTTAGCCTGGTTACTATGTCCTTAGCGCCGGTGGCTTTGGCGGACAGAGGTATGGTGCCCATAAGCGATGTCACGGTTTACGGACCGGGACAGAAGGCGATCATTGCCTGGGATGGCGAAGAGGAGATACTGATTCTCTCTACCGACGTCAGGGCTGATGGCAACACCAAGGTGCTGGAAATTTTGCCCTTGCCTTATCAGCCCCAAATAGAAAAGGGAGATTTCGCCTCCTTTGAGCAAGTGGATAGGCTGATCAAGGAGCATTTCCCCACCAGTTTGATAGACCGTTATAAGGGAGAGGGCCCTGTCCCTCCTGGCATGGAGATAGTCTTTCATGAGAAGATTGGTGCTCATGATATTACCGTGGTCAAGGCTAGTGATCCTGCTGAACTGCTTAAGTGGGCGGAGGAATTTCTTAAAAGTGCCGGGATTGAACATAGTATATCTTCACCCAGGCTTGAGTCCCTGGCGGAGGAGTATATAGCAAGAGGCATCAAATTCTTCGTCTTTGACCTCATCGAAGTAGGCTCGGAGCCTAAGAGCATAGAGCCGATCAAATATCGTTCTCACAGCGATTTTCTCTATTATCCCCTCAAGATTTCTACCCTGGCTGAAGGTTCGACCGACATAAACTTATTCTTGCTCACACCGGAGGAATTGGCACTGAATTTACTTATGGAAAAGAGTGAGTTACCGGAGGGAATGGAAATAGCCAAGTTCTATAGCAGGCTGGGAGCTAAACCCGTCCAATTTAAGATAACCCAGGAAGAGCTGGCTGCGATAGACCAGGATGCCGCCAGCCTATTTGGCAATGGTGCTTGGCTTACTGCCATGGTCTACCATGGGGATTTAGCCCGCCTGGACAGGGATTTGAGGGTATATAAGGTATATCAAACTGCCCCGAACAACTATCAACTGCTTTTCAATTATGGTCCCGGAAGGTGCACATCAAAACACAGTTCTGAGGCCACTATAGGGACCTTAGGCAATACGGTTGTGATTTACGGTATAGCTATTACTCCTACACCCTGTTACGAGCTTGAGGCAAGGCTGGATCCGTGCCTTTCGTCATCGGTTTATCCGCCTCCTCTAATTATCGATATTATCGCCCAAGCTAAGCCTGGTGCTTGCGTCGAGTGCATTGGAGAGGTGCCATTTTGGACCAAAATAGCTAACTTAGTCCCGGGGCAAGATTATGATGTTACTGTTCGATATGAAGGTGAAATTATTTGCCAAGAAAGAATTTATCTGCCCCTTTCTAGTGCCTCTGGTTATGTGGAAATTCCCGATAAAGTTACTCTGGAATCTGCGGGCACGCCCATGATAGGTTTTAGTTTTCAGGGTGACGGCGAGGCATTAGCTCCGGAAGTGGTGGTGAGAATCAAGGTAAGGGGCAATGACGATAGAACCCACCTGGCTTATCTTGAGCTAAAGTATGGACTGACAGCCATAATTGAGGTTAATGATGTGCCTGCGATAATCAGGCTATCTCAGGATTGTAAGTTGAAAATCATCGATGGACAGATCTTCCTGGATAATGGCTACCGGTTACTTCCAGTAAGAGTTATGCCCGATGAAGCGGCAGGCAGAGTAAAAGATGAAATGCAGTTTATCGAGCTCAAGGCAGTAAATGACAAGGCGATATACCAGGTGGTAAGCGTAACTCATGGAAAACTTCTCGGCCTGGTACCCAGAGAAATAAACATAGAGACAAAGATAGATGCTCTTTCAGGAGAGATAATCAAGCGAGAGCAGCCTTGGTGGGCAAGATTTTGCTGGTAGAAACCTGGATAAACCTTTTGTCAACTATTTCGTTCTTACTCTAGAAGGCTAAATCATGAAGATTCTGCGGATGCTGAGAACCTTGATAACCGTCAGAGGGCTGGAGGTGCTTCTTCTGGGTAAAGAGGTTGCCTTGTCTGAGGGTGTTCAACTGGGAATAGTCGTTGATATCAAAAAGGAATTATCGCAAGATAGGATATGGATGGTGATTGATAATCTGGGTCAGGAGGCGGTAATACCTATCGAACGAATCAGCAGCATAGCGACTAAGGTGATATTTATTGATAATTTCTTGTCCACTGAGTTGGCAGCAAATAAAGGCTGAGTAGGAGGTGCTAGCCTTTCCAACCCCAAGTTAGCTATGACTTCGGCTTATAAGCTAACTTCGGTGAGCTTTACTCCGGGTAGCTTGTCTTACTCTTTGCCCCTAGATCTAGCTCAGGTGACTAATCCTGAAGCAAGTTCAGGACTGAATTTCGTTTCAACCCAGCCTCTACCACATACAGTTTAATGAAATATTGAAACGTCTTGAAGAGGAAGAGTTCTTCAACGAGCTTATTGACATGAGCTTGGCGATGATGGAAAGGGCAATGCAGGATTATCAATCCTTCGCTGATGCTGACTTGAAGGAAGCTGCGAGAAGGAATGTGGCTTATTTTGCTGTCGCTTTAAAGTTCCTGCAAACACCAACTGAAGCCCTGAAACGAGGGGGCAGCAAAACAATCTCACCACTTGTTGGGAAATATGGAATCGGATTTACTCCGTCACTTCATTCTTTGTCGGCACCGCTGATGATCTCACACCTTATGAATACCTGGAGGCTATGGCGAAAGTTCTGGGCACTAGTTTCAATGCCAATCAGCTTGCTGATGAGGAAACATTGCTCAGTTTGAAGGCGGAACTGGCTCAGATGAGGAATCCGCAAATCTACGGCGGCTCCGGTCTTTGCGTTATCTATCCTTAGATGTCATGGCAGTCCTGGGGTTCGAGCAGGCTTACGAGATACTGAATACCAAGGAAAAGATACTAGCTATGATAAGCAATTGAGCGAGCTCAAAGCTATACCCCAGGGCTAACAGCAATGCCACCTCAGCCAAAGCCAGTGGTAGTCCTGAATCAAGTTCAGGACAGTTACTGAGTTTTATGCCCGTATGCTAGCACTCACCACAATGACCAAAGAAGGACTAGCCCAGCTCAATGCCTTGAGCGACGGTGAAAAATCACGACTGGAGAGCCTGGAGAGTATTCTGGAGAGGCTAATCCGCATCTCCAGGGATAAACTGGAAGGCAAGGAACTGAGCGAAGCCGACTACGAATTCATCAGAAACTTTGGGCAGCAGGGCGAGCATGCTCGCCCCTACTAATGTTGAAGCTGAGGGCAAGGAAACTACCCTCATTGCCGATGTCCATACTGATGCCAACCCACCGACTCCCCCAGACCGACTCCCCCAGACCAAGCTGGATAGACAGCTTCTATTCTGGCTAGGCACTTCTCGTATATGTAAGCGAGATAATTAGTCAGATCCTTTTTGCTTACCTGGGCCTGACCCCGACCAGACAGATATACCTCGAACTGATGCTTCCAGAATCTGATAGTTCGGAACGGACTGGGGATGGCACTTTGCTCCGAAGATGTCTATACTGCCTGCCTGTGCCTTTACTACCCCGGATTCACCAAGGGAACGCCAAGTGCTGTTACCAGCGCCAGAACCATAATGGTTGTGAATACTCTAGAACGAAATTTTGCCATCGGACGCTTGTCTAGTTATGCCGGACTCCTGTATTATAGATTCAAATTTGCTTGGTTTGAGGTAATCTAATGAAGACATTTAATAAAAGGGGCGACAAGGGGGAGACCAGCCTCCTTTACGGTACCAGAGTGGCTAAATGTGATGATAGATGTGAGGTCTATGGCACTATTGATGAGGCAGTTTCAATGTTAGGGCTGGCTAAGAACTTTTGCCGGCCGGAGGTTCAGGATATTTTGTCAAGCTTACAGCGAGATTTATTTGTTATCGGGGCGGAAATGGCAACTCCAGAAGAGCATTATCCGCAAATGGCAGCGAAAGGCAAAGTAATTACACCGGAGATGGTGCAAGGACTAGAAGACTTGATAGATGATTTTGAGGCCAAAATTGATATGCCTCGGGAGTTTATTATTCCCGGTGCTTGTGTAAGCTCAGCGGCTCTGGATGTAGCACGGACGGTGGTGAGGCGTGCTGAAAGAAGGGCGGTCGCTTTTAAGCACACAGGAAGACTTATCAATGAAGAAATATTGAAATATCTTAACCGTTTGGCTGACCTAATTTTTACCCTGGCTCGCTATGAGGAGAAGGTGATAGATGAAAATAATCCCAGCGATCGACCTTAAATCTGGCAGATGCGTTCGGCTGTACCAGGGCAATTACAATCAGGAAACTGTCTTTGCTGAAGACCCTGTGGCAGTAGCTTTGAGGTGGTATTCTCAGGGAGCTGAATGGCTTCACATTATTGATCTGGATGGGGCAGCTACGGGTGAACCCAAAAATCTGGCAACTATCGAACAAATAATAAAAGAAAGTGGCTTGCTGGTAGAGTTGGGCGGTGGCATCAGAGAAGAGAAGACTGTGGAGAAATTGTTGCAGAAAGGGGTAAGCCGCATAATCCTCGGTACAATAGCTATAGAAAATCCTGGATTGGTAGGAAAGCTTTGCCACCGCTTTGACCAGGCTATCATAGTAGGACTCGATGCCCGAGATGGCAGAATAGCTATCCATGGATGGAGTAAGGATACAAATGTTGATGTATTAGAGTTAAGTCGAGAGATGGTGAAAGCTGGGGCACAGCGCTTCATTTATACCGACATAAAAAGAGACGGAACTCTGTCCGAACCTAATTTCGATATGGTGGGCAAGCTGGTTGCTGTCCTGAACTTGTTTCAGGATGGGGTGCCCATCATTGCCTCTGGAGGCATTTCAAGGCTGGAGCATTTACAAAGGCTTAAAAAACTTGGTGTGGAGGGAGTTATTATAGGCAAAGCTCTTTATACTGGAGATGTTGATTTACGCCAGGCTATCATTAGATTTGGAGGTTAAATGTTAAAGTTTGACGATAAAGGTTTGATTCCAGCTATTATTCAGGATGCCAGGAATAGCGAAGTCCTTATGCTAGGCTATATGAACAAGGAAGCGCTAAAGAGAACAATATCTAGCGGAGACGTATGGTTCTACAGCCGCAGTCGGCAGGAATTGTGGCACAAAGGAGAGACCTCAGGTAATTTTCTCAAGTTGTCTTCCATTATCAAGGATTGCGACAGTGATACCCTTCTTATTAAGGCTGTACCTACGGGACCAGTTTGCCACACCGGCAACCGGACTTGCTTCTTTCAGCAATTGGAAGACAAGGACACAGTTTAGCTTTGTGGAGCTTTTTCACTCTCGATAACTTCATTTAATGCCGCTATAGCAGCTTCTATTTGGTCATCATCAGGCTCTCTAGTAGTCATAGCTTGTAATGCCAGTCCCGGAGCGAGGAAAATTCGTATTGTCATGCTTTTAATGTGGCTTGCTCCGAACTTCATAATTTCGTAGCCCAGGGCAGCAATAACTGGGATAAGGAGAATGCGAGACAGAACGCTTAACCATAATGAAGGACGACCGAATAAAGAGAAGACAAATATAGCGATGATTAATACGATAAAGATGAAACTGGTGCCGCAACGGGGATGGGCAGTGGAATAGTTTCTAACCGCTTTCGCTTCTAAAGGAATGCCTGCCTCGTAAGCATTAACCACTTTGTGCTCTGCTCCATGATAGGCAAAAACTCGTTTAATATCAGGAATTAACCCTATTAGCTTGAGGTAGGCAACGAAAATGCCGATACGGATAAAGCCTTCAACCAGGTTGCTTACTAGTGCAGAACCAAGATACGGGTCAACAAAATAACGGGTAGTAAAGAGGGGAGCAATAAAGAAAAGGGCTACACCAAAGGCGAGGCTGGCAGCTACAGTTCCCCATAAAAGTGCTGTGGGTATTTTCTCTTCCTCTTCTTCTGCCGAAGCTACCTGAGCGGAGTGAAGCAAGACTTGAGTGCCCAAAACTAGAGTTTCGATAAGAACGATGATTCCTCTTATTAAAGGTGTTTCCCTGAGACGGCCCTTGTAAATGCTGGGCAATGGCTGCTTTTTAATGTTTAATTTTCCATCGGGGCCACGTACAGAAATGGCGAGATTATCCCTGCCTCGCATCATCACACCCTCGATGACTGCCTGCCCACCATAATAAAAAGGTTTTGCCATTATAGACTGATTATCGTAGTGCGACCCTTTAGGGTCGTGCATTCCTCCTTCTTAAACAAATCCAAAGTTCCAAATCCAACCCTGAAACAAGTTCAGGGCAAAACTCCTCTTTGTTTAGGATTTAGTGCTTAGAGTTTATTTTTTGGTGCTTAGCCCTGAATTAAGTTCAGGGTAGGATTTAATCGCCTAGTCCTTTATCTTGTAGCGTTTCTTAAATCGCTCCACCTTTCCCATGGTATCCACTATTCTTTGTGTGCCGGTATAGAAGGGATGGCACTTGCCGCACATCTCTACTCTAATCTCAGGCTTGGTGGAGCCAGTGGTAAAGGTATTGCCGCAAAGACAAATTACCTTAGCATTGTCATAATATTTAGGATGAATCTTATCTTTCATTGCAAACGCTTACCTTCTTTTTATACTTTGTTGCCGGCTCGTATTTAACATAACCATCTGTTAAAGCAAATAGCGTGTAGTCCCGGCCGATATCAACATTATTACCGGGGAGTATGCAAGTCCCACGCTGTCGTACCAGAATATTTCCAGCACGAACTTGCTCTCCTCCAAACTTCTTTACTCCCAGGCGCTTCGATTGACTATCACGCCCACACCTTGTGCTACCACCAGCTTTTTTATGTGCCATGTTTATTCTCCTGGTTTGATGATTTCACCTATTATCAATCTAGTACAAATTTGGCGATGTCCCGTTTTCTTGCGGTAACGAACCTTAGCCTTATATTTGAACACTATAACTTTATTACCTTTGACTTCTCCTAAAGATGTTGCCACAACTTTAGCGCCCTTAATAGTCGGGGTGCCCACAGACGTATTTCCATTATCCCCAATAAACAAAACTTTGTCCAACTCCACCGTATTACCTTGAGGTATGTTCAGGCGCTCAACTTTTATTGTCTGTTTTGGGCAAACTTTGTACTGTTTGCCACCGGTTTCAATGATTGCGTAAATTTTATCACCTCCATTATTACACCTTGGGATTTTATCACTTCGGATGGTTAAGTGTCAAATCGCATAACAAAGGACAAGGTTTCTAGCATCTCGCCTTGAGCCAATCTAAAGCAATAGACACTGCTCTCTCCTCAAGGCGTAGCTTGTGCCTGGCACCAGGAATTATCCTTAGTTCCTTAGGGTCTTTGGCTTTTTGGTAAAGCTGACGGGCATGCTTTACCGGCACTACTTCATCGCCATCTCCGTGAAGCAGAAGCAGGGGGCGAGGGGAAATCTTGTCTATCCAGTGAATTGGAGAAATTGTTTCAAAGCCCTTTAGCCATTCTTGGAGCGAGGGTGGAAAGTCTTTATCCCTGATAATCCCTATATCACGAAAATGTTGCAAGCTAGGCATAACCTTTTCTTTGCTCGAGAGAACGCCAAATTCAGCCGGACAGGCACAGGCTACCAATGAGGACACTCTGTAGTCATGAGCAGCAACATAGACACTGATTGCTGCCCCACCACTAAAGCCAAGGAGACAAATATGATTCCCATCTACTTCTTTAAGATGGTAAAGGAAATCCAGAGCAACTTGTAAATCCTTGCTCCAGCCTGGAATATCAAAATTGCCCTCGCTTTTCCCTGCCCCGCGAAAATTGAATATCAAAGTAACAAATCCGCCAGCACAAAACTTTTGTGCCAGTATGGCATAACCTCTATCTTCGGGATTATAAGCAACAGCAGGAATTCCATGGCAGATGCATAAAGCCGGGTGAGGCCTATTTCCTGCGGGAATATAAACCTCAGCGGCAAGCTTAAGCCCATCGCTTTGCAAGCAAGTGCTTCTAGCTTCCATGGGAGTCTCAGGATTAGGTTTTAGTCTACCTTTGGCAGATTTGCTAATGCTGCCTCCACCATTTCCCTAGGGTACTCATAATCTACAAGTTTACCCGAGAGGTAAGCATCATAAGCAGCCATGTCGAAATGCCCATGCCCACTATGAGCCAGCAGGATAGTCTTTGACTCACCAGACTCCCGGCACTTAAGAGCCTCATCAATAACCACCTTGATAGCATGGTTTGGCTCTGGGGCACTGATAATGCCCTCGGTTCGGGCAAACTTCACGCCTGCTTCAAACGTGCCCACCTGGGATTCAGCCCTAGCCTCAACTAGGCCTAGCTTATAGAGATGACAAATGATGGGAGCCATTCCGTGGTAGCGTAATCCTCCAGCATGGACTGGTGGTGGAACAAAGGTATGACCTAGGGTGTACATCTTGACTATGGGGGCCAGCCCAGCTACATCTCCGTAATCCCAGGCATAAGGTCCCTTAGTCAGGCTGGGACAGGCTGTAGGCTCAACGCAGATGATGCGCATGTCTGGTTTTACTCCACTAATTTTATCCCTGATCCAGGGCAGGAATTGTCCGGCGAAGTTTGAACCGCCGCCAACGCAGCCGACAATAATATCAGGATAAGCACATGCCTTCTCCATCTGTTTTCTTGTCTCCTCCCCCACAATGGTTTGATGTAATAGAACATGGTTGAGGACACTACCCAAGCAATACTTGGTATCATCACGGGCAAGGGCATCCTCCACTGCTTCACTAATGGCAATACCCAGACTGCCGCTACAAGTAGGGTCCTTTGTCAGAATATCTCGCCCTATTTGGGTATCTTTACTGGGGCTGGGCACGCACTTTGCTCCCCATGTCTCCATTAATATGCGACGATATGGCTTCTGTTCGTAACTAATCCTAACCATGTAGACTTTGCACTCAAGACCGAAAAACATAGCACCCATGCTCATGGCACTCCCCCATTGTCCTGCACCCGTCTCGGTACTTATCCGCTTGAACCCTTCTTTCTTGACATAGTATGCCTGAGCTACAGCGGTGTTAGGCTTATGGCTACCGGCCGGGCTTGTTCCTTCATATTTATAGAAAATCTTGGCTGGCGTATCGAGAGCTTTCTCCAGTCTCCATGCCCGAAACAGGGGTGTCGGCCTCCATAGCCGGTAGATATCTTGCACCTCTTCAGGGATTTCAATCCAGCGCTCCTTGCTGAACTCCTGCTCGTTAAGGGCATCAGGGAACAGGGGAGGGGGAAGACGCGTAGGCTGCTTAGTGACGGGATTGAGCAGCGGTGGCAGGGGCTCTGGCAAATCGGCCTGGATATTGTACCAATGAGTTGGCATTTCCTTTTCATCTAAAGTATATTTTGTCCTTTCCATAGTTTCCTCCTTTTATCTTATTTAGTTTGGTTATAGTAGCATTATGTCCACCACAAGGCAAGGAGAATTCCCAATGCCGCTCCAGCTATAACTTGAAATCGAGTATGCCCTACTAGTTGTTCCAGGCGGTCTTCAAATTCAAGCTGTGTTTTAGGGAAACTAATTAGCAAATGACCCAGGATAGCAGATTGCTTGTCTACCGCTTGCCGTACGCTAGTGGCATCATACATAACTACAACAGCGAGAATAACACTTATGGCAAAAAGACCTGAGCCTATTCCATACACCATACCTGCAGTTGTGGCCAAAGCACAAACCAGAGCGGCATGAGCGCTAGGCATACCTCCAGGGCTGGCCATGTGATACAGAGTTAAGTGCCTTTCCCCCAGTGAGTATATGATTGTTTTGAGTGCTTGAGCCACAAACCAAGCAGCGACAGGGATGATTAACATCTTATTAGCTATGATTTGGCTCAAGATATTCATGTTCACTCTGTCTTGTTCATTAGTCCATTTATTGAGGATTAGTCCTTAAGTAACCATTCATCCGCTCAAGGCACCTAATAGAACAGGTTAACCCCATCAATGTTGAGCAAAAGCATGAGTGAGATAACCGCACAAATTGATACCACGCACATTGCATTATCTGGGTTAAAAATAAGGGCGATAATTATAGCACATAAAAGGAAAACCGAAGATTCCACCCGATCTACCTGTTGCACAAATTTCCCCTATCCACAAAGAGTGTGGTAAACTCTGTATATGGGGGCAAGACAAGGTTTTTGCCATGTTAGAAGAAATTGAAAGTTTTGTTGAGGAAAAATTTCGCGGTTTGGTTGACGAAGACCGGGCAAGAAAAATAACTCGGCAGGTTCTCAAGGCTGAAGACGTAATGCCTCCCTATGAGGTGAGCCTGGTTTTCACCGATTCTGAGACAATGCAGAGGCTCAATCGTGATTACCGAGGAGTAGATAGACCCACAGATGTGCTTGCTTTTTATATGCTTCCTCAACAGAAAGCGGAGTCACCCTTCATTCTCCCCCCGGATAAAACACTTCACCTGGGAGAGGTAATCATCTCTTATCCTCAGGCAGTAGTACAAGCCAAGGAACAGAAACATTCTGTCGAGCAAGAGCTGACATTGCTAATTATTCACGGGACACTTCACCTCTTAGACTACAACCATGAGCAACCAGAGGAAGAAAAACGGATGCGGGGCAGAGAAGAGGAATTTTTGACAAAATGCCTGCCCCCATAGTAAAATATATATAATACAGTGCACCGGAGTCGAAGAATACTAGACTATTCAGACATCCGATTATCACAGTATTCCGGTGTCATTTAGTGTGTGGGTACAAGCGGGATTAGCCGAGGTTTTTCAAAGTTAGCTGGACAGGAGGTTAAAGATGGCTAAATTTGTAATGTTAACAACCCTTACCGATGAGGGAAGAAAGACTATAAAACAAAATCCCGAAAGGATCAAAGAGGTCAATAAGGAAGTGGAAGCAATGGGGGCAAAGGTACTAGCTCAGTATGCTCTGCTAGGCCCGTATGACTTCGTAAACATTATAGAGGCTCCCAGTAATGAAGCAGTATCCAAGGTAGCGATAGCCTTAGGTTCAAGGGGTACGCTCCAGACCATGACCATGGCCGCTATGGAGGTTGAGCAATTCATCAGTACTCTCAAGAAGTAATCGTAGCTCCTCGGCTACCCGCTTGTGCTCTTAAATCTTATTTCCTTTCGAATTTCTGACGCTTGCCGGCATCTTTTTTCTGGCGTCACCTTGGTGGCACCACACCTCTTACCCAGACATCTAAATCCCTCTCCTTTATGGATAAGCACAAATAGTTTACCCTCTCCACAAGTTGGCATAAGTGTCACCTCCTCCCTTTCTCTTGGTCGGGGCGAGAGGATTTGAACCTCCGACCTTAGCGTCCCGAACGCTACGCGCTACCAGGCTGCGCTACGCCCCGTCATGTGTGATATTATATGATGCTTTGATTACTAAAACAAGACGAAATACTAACCATTCACCCGATGTCATTTGAAGGAATATGAAATATTGCATCCTCATAATGGACGGCGCCTCAGGTTGGCCGTTGCCCAAGCACGGTGGGAAAACCTGCCTTGAGCTCGCAGATAGTCCCAATTTAGATGCTATGGCACAAGAAGCTCTTGTAGGGCTTGTTGGCACTATACCGCCAGGGATGGAACCCGGCAGCGCTTGCGCTTGTATGTCAGTATTGGGCTATAATCCTGCGGTCTATTATCGGGGAAGAAGCGCCATTGAAGCTAAGGGCATGGACATTCCCATTGGCGAAGGAGAAGTTGTTTTCCGTTGTAACTTAGTGTCTGTTCGTGACGGAAAGATGTTAAGTTATAGTGCTGGTTATATTAGCACGGAAGAAGCAAAGGCACTTATTGCCAGTTTGAATAAAAATCTTGGCAGTGATACATTACACTTTTATCCTGGAGTGAGCTACAGACATATATGTAAGATAAAGGGACATGAGGATACGCTTTCGGCTACTTGCACGCCCCCACATGACATCCCAGGTAAGCCTATTAAGGAATTCTTTCCTCGCGGTCCCGGAAGCAATCTACTAAAAGACCTGATGGCACGCTCAGAAGTTATCCTTCAGGATCATCCGGTAAACATAGCACGAAGGACTCGTGGTGATATCCCGACTACTATGATCTGGCTCTTTTGGGGTAGTGGTAAAGTACCCAATGTGCCACCATTTAAAGACATCTATGGTCTTAATGCTGCACTGACATCGGGAGTCGACATTCTGCGGGGTTTAGCCCGAATGACAGGGATGGAAATATTAAATATTCTTGGTGTGACTGACGGCCTAGACAATAATTACGCTGCCCAGGCAACTGGAGCATTAGAAGCGTTCAAGAAGCATGATCTGGTAGTTATCCACGTGGAGGCGCCCGATGAAGCTGCCCACGCTGGCTCCGTTGAGGGTAAAATAGAAGCAATCGAAAAGGTGGACAAAGAAATTGTGAGTCAAGTTCGCTCCTGGAATAAAGATACTCTTCGGGTGCTGCTCTTACCCGACCACTCCACACCAATAAGTGTTCAAACTCATGTCGGGGAGCCAGTGCCATTTATGCTCTGGGGTCAAGGATTTAAAGCCAACGGAGCACATAGATTTACTGAGGCTGAAGCTAAAAGCACAGGCATTCTTATAGAAGAAGGGTATAAAATTATGGGCCGGCTAATAGAGTGACGAAGGCTGCCTATGGTAAACTTTGCTAGGTAAACAGGACTAACCCTCAAGGAAGGTTATAACGAGAGCAAAAGCGGTGGTTTAAAATGCCAAAGAAGAAAGATAGAGAAAAGTATTCTATCCCTAATGAAAAGACATATGATATGGTTCGTGAACAGTTAGGTTTGCCTATTTACTCTTATACAGAAGAGGCGTCAAGAGCGGTAGAGCTACCAAGATCAGAACACCCTGATGTTTCTTTCTTTAATGACATCGATGTCAATCAATGGAAGGTATATGATGAAATAATTACAGATAGTTTGTGGCTTATAGGAAGTCGAGATAAATCAGGTGCACACACAGCAGAGCTACATGGAAACTTTATTCCTCAGATTCCTCATCAAGCAATGTTGCGATATACTAAACGGGGCGAGGTAGTGTTAGATACCTTTTTGGGAAGCGGGACGACGCTGATAGAGTGTAAGAGATTGGGACGATATGGCATTGGAATAGAGCTTTTGCCAATCTTGGTCGAAAGAAGCCGAGAGCTTATTGCTAAACAGTCAAACTCTTGGAATGTTAAAACAAAGGTGATACAAGGTGATAGTTGTCTTCCGGCAACGATGCAGGATGTTCAGGATTTATTAAGGAAAGAGTATGGGCGAGACAAGGTGCAGTTAATTATTATGCACCCGCCGTATCACGACATTATTAAATTTAGTGATGACCCACGCGACCTATGTAACTCTCCGACTGTTGCTGATTTCTTGGAAAACTTTGGCGTGATAGTAAGAAACAGTTATGATTTATTAGAAGACAAGAGATTCTTGGTATTGGTTATTGGTGATAAATACACTAAGGGTGAATGGGTGCCATTAGGCTTTTATACGATGCAAAAAGTCATAGAAAATGGGTATAAGTTAAAGAGCCTAGTCGTGAAAAATATTGTTGGAAATAGAGCAAAGAGGAACTTGGAGCATTTTTGGCGTCGCCGAGCCTTGAAATGGGGATTTTACGTTTTTAAACATGAGTATGTAATGTTCTTCCAAAAAGTGAGGGAGACCCTGAAACATGACAAAACATCCATTTAGTGATGGCACAAAGCTAGAGCAGATTTTTACTATCCTTTCTGATGGAGATTGGCATTGCGGTAAACACGAATTACCAGGAACCCAGCCGGCGAAGGCTATTCAGATAATTCGACAGCACGGTTTTCAAATCGAGAACAAGACATTGAATTGCCCAATATGTGGATATGCAACTGTCCATAGGCGTCTAATCTCTACTGAGCCAATTGCCCCCTCTTTCGTGCGGCTGCAACTGCCTACCAAGTTGCGTAAGCGTGTCCTTCAACATTACAAGAACACGGAAGCGATTACCCTCCGCCAAATGTTGCCGAATCAACTTGAAGTTGACCATCGCTTTCCGCAGGTGCGTTGGGTGCAAGATGAAACCTATGACCCTGAGATGTCCGAGGAACAAATTCATAGGAAATTCCAGCTTCTCACTCGTGAGCATAACTTGTGGAAAAGCAGGTATTGTGAACGGTGTAAGCAAACTAGGGAGAGAGGGACTTTCATTGGGATAAACTATTTCTACGAAGGTGGTGAGATGTGGGACGAAAATATCGCAGACGAAGACGAGCGAGGTTGCTTAGGTTGTTTTTGGTATGACCCAGAAACTTGGAGAAACAGTTTGAACTCTGAGTTGAAGGGGAGGTGAGCAGGGTTAGAAAGCATGGGTGGCGCAAAAAGCATTCTTCTCAAAGTAGAGAGGAAAAAGAGGGCTAGTTACTTGGGCCTCAGGGTTAAATAAATGGCATTAATAGTTCAAAAGTATGGTGGCAGCTCGGTTGCTGATGCTGACAGGATTAAGAGTGTGGCTCGTCGTATAGCCAGAACTAAGGACGAGGGGAATCAAGTAGTAGTGGTGGTTTCAGCAATGGGAGACACTACTGATGAGTTGATTACGCTGGCTCGTCAGATAAATCCTTGGCCAAAGGAGAGGGAACTTGACCTCTTGCTTTCTACTGGTGAAGTAGTCTCCGGCACCCTTTTGGCTATGGCATTGGAGACTCTGGGCCATAAAGCAACTAGCCTCACTGGCGCCCAGGCAGGTATTGAGACAGATTCCACCTTCAGTAAGGCTCGCATCCTTCGTGTTGATCCAAAGCGCATTATTTCCGAACTAGAGAAGGATAATATTGTCATTGTTGCCGGATTTCAAGGTGTTACTCAGGATATGGATATTACTACTTTAGGTCGAGGTGGCTCTGATACCACTGCAGTAGCTTTAGCGGCAGCCCTCAAGGCTGAGATATGCCAAATTTACACCGATGTTGCTGGTGTTTATACTGCTGACCCTCGAATTGTGCCTGAAGCAGTCAAATTAAAGGAAATCGGTTACGAGGAGATGCTTGAACTGGCTAGCTACGGAGCCATAGTAATACACCCCAGAGCTGTAGAACTGGGTGAGCTATATGATGTACCCATCCTGGTAGCTTCAAGCTTCAGTGATAGTGCCGGGACAATTATTTGTAAAACAGAGACGCTGAAACAAGTTCAGCATGACAATATGGAGGGACGTAAGGAGGCTTCCATGGAAGTGAGAAATAAAGTAAGAGGTATTGCTCATGATACCAATGTGGCTAAGATAACTGTCATTGGCGTGCCTGACAAGCCCGGTGTTGCCATGAGTATCTTTGAGTCCCTGGCCAAAGCAAACATAAGTGTGGATACTATTGTGCAAAATGCTAGTGTCCAAAATATTACCGACCTTACCTTCACGGTGGCTCAAACTGATCTAGACAGGGCAATGTCTATTGTGGAACCAGTGGCGAAGTTCCTCGGTGCGAAACAATGCACTGCTGATGCCACCTCAGCTAAGATTAGTATTGTAGGCACCGGCATGCAAAACACGCCGGGCTATGCTGCCAGAATGTTCCGCGCGCTTTACGAAGAAGGCATCAATATCCAGTTAATTACTACTTCGGAGATAAGAATAACCTGTATCATCTCCGAGAATAAAGTTAAGGATGCTGTTCGGGCATTGCACAAAGCCTTTGAACTCGATGGCAATCGGGAGTAAGTATCATGTTACCTTATTACAAAGAGGAAGAAGAGGCCAAATTGCATCGGCAACTAAGCCAGAAGGCTGTGGAATTGGCAGTTCAAGGTCGTTGGGAAGAGGCCGAGATGGTAAACCAGGATATTATTGAAAGGTTTGCCGCAGATGTCGAAGCCTATAATCGTCTTGGCAGAGCGTTAATAGAATTAGGGGACCTTGTTAGAGCTAAGGAAGCTTACGCCAAAGCTTTGGAGCTTGCCCCTGACAATACTATTGCCAAAAAGAATCTGTCCCGAATCAAGTTCGGGATAAGCCTGTCTCAGTCTACGGCAGTGACAGAGAGTGGGGAGTCTAGAGTCGAAACCAAGTCAAGTAGCAAAACCATACTTGCCCTTGCTCCTGACCTCTTTGTTACCGAGATGGGCAAAGCCGGGGTAGCAAAACTCCACAATATGGCTTCAAGGGATGTCCTTGAACGAAGTGAAGGATTTGCCCGATTGATTGTTGGCGATCGGGTACAATTAAGAGTGGAAGGGCAACGCTTGATTGTGGAAAGTGAGCAAGGGGAATACGTCGGAGAAGTTGAGCCCAAACATGCCCTGCGGCTCATCAAATTGATAAAGGGCGGTAACAGATATGATACCGCTATTCTAAAGGTAGGCGATGATGATCTGTCTGTGATTATTAAAGAAGTGTATCAGCATCCCAGTCAGGCAGGATGCCTTTCCTTTCCCCTGAAACAAGTTCAGGGTAAAAGTGTTGCTGCCCTCCGCTCTTATGCTAAAGGGAGGCCCTCCTCTCTCCACCCCTTATCTGGCGAGGGACGTGAGGAAGAGGAGCAAGAAGAAGGTGGCCCTCGTCCACCCTACCCCTTATCTGGCGAGGGACGTGAGGGAACTAAAGAAATTGAACATCCCGGCGAGAGAGAGGAGTCCGACTTAGAGGGTTTCACTGTCTCTGAAATAAGTTCAGAGTCAATTTTTTCAGGGGAAAACGAAGGAAGCGATGAAATGGAAAATTAAAAATCAAAGGTCAAAAGTCAAAATGACAACTCAAAATGCAAATTTTTTAACTTTTGCTCTATCATTTTGCATTTTTATTTTTGCTTTTTGCATTTCAAAGGGGCTTGTTTAAGATGGAAGTAGGAGTAATAAAGCCTATTAATATCGAAGAGGAGATGAAGAGCTCCTATCTCGACTACGCCATGAGCGTTATCGTCTCCCGGGCATTGCCTGATGTACGTGATGGTCTTAAACCGGTGCAAAGACGTATTTTGTATGCCATGAACGAACTGGGGTTACACCATAATAGCCCTTATAAAAAGAGTGCCCGTATTGTTGGTGAAGTTATGGGAAAATATCACCCTCATGGCGATGCACCAGTATATGAAGCTATGGTGCGCATGGCACAAGATTTTTCCTTGAGATATGTTCTGGTTGATGGACAAGGCAATTTTGGCAGCATTGATAATGACCCTCCCGCAGCAATGAGGTATACCGAGGCCCGTCTTGCCGAAATCACCAAGGAAATGTTACTTGATATTGATAAGAGCACTGTTGACTTTGTCCCCAATTTCGATGACTCTCTCAAGGAGCCTTCAGTCTTGCCGACAAGATTGCCTAATTTGTTAGTTAATGGTTCTACGGGCATAGCTGTGGGTATGGCAACTAATATCCCACCACATAACCTTGGGGAAATATGCGATGCTATTGTCTACCTGGTTGATAATCCACAAGCTATCATAGGCGAGTTAACACAATTTGTTAAAGGTCCTGATTTTCCCACCGGGGGGATTATTTTAGGCAAAGAAGGCATAGAAAGTGGTTATGCCGGCGGTCTGGGTAAAGTCGTAGTTCGGGCTAAAGTGACAGCGGTGAGTTTAAAGGGAGGCCGACGGCAGATAGTTGTTACTGAGCTTCCCTATCAAGTAAATAAGGCCGCCTTGGTGGAAAGAATAGCCAATCTGGCTAAGGAAAGAAAAATCGCTGGCATAGCCGAAGTACGTGATGAATCAGATAGAGAAGGCATGCGCATTGTTATTGAGCTCAAGAAGGAAGTCGAACCTGAGCGAATATTAAATAATCTCTACAAGAATACCCCAATGCAGTCCGCCTTTTTCATAAATATGGTTGCCCTGGTCAATGGACAACCAAAGTTACTCAGTCTAAAAGAAGCCTTAACCTGCTATATTGATTTTCGCTCCGAAGTAATTAAGAGATGCTCTCAATTTGAACTTAACAAGGCAAAGGACAGAGCTCATATCCTCGAAGGTTTTCGAATTACTCTAGATAATCTAGAAGAGGTGATTAAGACCATTCGGCAGTCGGAAACTCCTGATTCTGCCCGTACTAACTTAATGCAAACCTTTAATTTTACTCTAGTCCAAGCTCAAGCTATTCTTGATATGCCGCTTCGCCGTTTAGCCCATATGGAGCAAGAGAAATATCTCCAGGAATATAGCGAGGTAATTAAAAATATCTCTTACCTCGAGGATTTACTAGCCAGCCCCGGTAAGATACTGGCGCTTATTGCGCAGGACGTTAAGGAAATTAAATCCAAATATGGTGACTCTCGCCGCACCCTGATAAGCGAAGAGGAAGCTTCTGAGTTCAGCCAGGAGGATCTTATTCCTCACGAGAAGATGCTCATTACCCTGACCAAGCAAGGATTCATCAAGAGAATCTCTCTCGGGACTTATCACCTACAGCACCGTGGCGGCAAAGGTATCATAGGGATGGTGACTCTCAAGTCCGACATAGCAGGGCATATTCTTGTAGCCGATACTCATGACGACCTGCTTTTCTTTACTAGTAGAGGCAAGGTCTATCCACTCAAATGCTATGAGCTTCCCGAGGAGTCCACTCGAGGTGCCAAAGGTTTAGCTTTGGTTAATCTACTGCCCGTTGACCTGAAGGATGAGGTGACGGCACTACTCCCTATCGCCCCTCACGCCCTTGGCCACAAAATGCCCTCTCCCTCGACGGGAGAGGGTGAAAGGGGGCCAATCCCTCTTAGTCCCCCTTTTCTAAAGGGGGATTTAGGAGGATTACAGGGCGAGGGACGTGAGGGTGCCTCCTCCGCCTATGTTTTAATGGCCACCAAAGATGCTATTGTGAAGAAGGTTTCTTTAGAGGAATTCAGCTCAATCAGGAGAAACGGAGTTAAAGCTATTGTGCTTAGAAGTAACGATTTGCTCATATCGGCTAGAGTGGCTAGTAATGAAGATGAGGCTATCCTAGTAACTCAGAATGGGCAGGCTATTAGATTTAAGGTAAAAAACTTAAGGATATTATCTCGCAACAGCGGGGGTGTTCGTGGCATTCGTCTCATAAGCGACTGCGTTGTCGGTATGGATATTATTCCTGCTGAGCCGCAGGCGAAGAATCGGGCAAGTATAAAAGCAATGAGAGGCCTTTTCGATTTGCCCGAAAAGTCTGAAGTCTATGTATTTACAATAACTGGAAACGGTTTTGGTAAGTTAACTCCAGCAAAGAATTATCCTACTCATAATCGGGGTGGCAAGGGGGTACGAGCGCATAAAGTTAATCAGAAAACTGGTAAGATAGCGGCATCTATGATTGTCTCCAAACAAGGTTCCCTTGTAATTCTATCCGCCAAGGGAAATATAGTATGCATCCCTATGGAACAGGTTTCCACTCAAAGCAGGAACGGTAGCGGGGTGCGATTGATGACACTGGCCCCCGATGATAGAGTAATTTCAATCGCTATTTTTTAAGAATGGTTGCTCTCCGTCATTGTGGTGAGCCGAGCCGAAATCCTGAGCGAAGCGAAGGATCTGGTAAGAGTGAAAGGACTTTGGTAAATATCTTTCGAGAGCTAGGTTTGACCTTTGTCCCTCTTTTTGTGGCTATGGACTCCGTGGGCGTTCTTCCCATCCTGTTTTCTTTAACAAGAGAGATGAAAACGCGGGAACGAAGTCGCACAGTAAGACTAGCAATGCTCACTGCTCTGGGCCTGGGTCTGGGGTTTAGCGCTATCGGGAAAGCCATTTTCCTGTTTCTGGGCATAGAGGTAGCCGATTTCCTCGTAGCTGGCGGACTTATTTTACTGGTTTTGTCAGTCAAAGACTTAGCTACCGGCAAGATGGTGGAATTTCAAGCTTCACTAATGATTGAGACCATCGGAGTAGTCCCTCTGGGCACACCACTAGTTGTGGGGCCGGCAGTGTTAACCACCTTGCTTATATTGATTGACCAGTATTCCATCTTTATAGTGCTGTTTTCCTTCGTTCTCAATATGGCGATAGCCTGGATTCTTTTTCGGCAGGTGGACAGAGTGATAAAATTCTTGGGGAATAGTGGCACTGTGGCTATATCAAAAGTAGTTAGTTTGCTTTTGGCTGCCATTGCCATTAAGATGATACGGCAGGGGATCTTAGAAATTTTAGCCTAGGAGAAAGCGATGGCTAGTGGTTCACAAGGATGGGTTGTCAACATACAAAGAGAGATGGAATGGCTTATAGAGGAGGTGGTCAGCCGCAAACCACCCATGGTGCGCTTTTCCCCCCGAACCTGGCAACCAGCTATTGATGTTTATGAAACAGATGAGAATGTGGTAGTCCTGGTCGAGTTAGCTGGTATTAAGCAAGATGAAATCGAGGTATTGGCTCAGAATAATATTCTCACGGTCAGAGGTGAAAGGCGAGATATCAAACAAGGCATTAAGCGAACCTATTCCCAGATGGAGATTCTGTGGGGACCTTTCGAGCGAAATATTACCTTGCCGGCAAATGTGGATGTTGAACAAATTGAGGCCTTTTACAACGCTGGTTTCTTGGAAGTTATCTTGCCCAAACTAGGAGAAAGAAATCACACAGAAAGGCGTAAAGGCAAGTAACAAAAGGTAGCGATGATTATTACTGGAGAGAGGAAAGAAAAAACGGTAGAGAAATTCCATATTCCTGAGGAATTGCCTATTCTTAGCCAGCAAGAGGCTGTGATTTACCCCTCCCTCATTGTTCCCTTGGCCACAGCAGAAGGGAAAATAATCAAGCTCATAGACGATGCTGCTGCTGGAGACAAGCTCATTGGCATCTTTGCTCCGCGGCCAGAGGTCAAGAAAGCTACCGAGCTTTACTCAGTAGGCATCGCCACCCTCATTGTTCGCATGTTTAAGATGCCTGACGGCTCAATTCGCGTCTTCCTACAAGGAATTTCCCGTATTAAGTTGAAAAAAATTACCCAGACTGAGCCTTATTTGAAGGCTAAAGTTGAGGTGATTGAGGATAAGGTGGAACAAACTACCGAACTTGAAGCTTTGGTAAGGAATTTGACGGGACTATTCCAAAGGGTGATTGAGCTGGCACCTAACTTGCCTAGTGAGCTAAATGTCGCTGTGCTAAACATACCTGACCCAGGAAGCTTGGCTGATTTTATCGCTGCCAATATTAATCTCAAGTTTGAAGAAAGACAGGAGATTTTAGAGACTATTAATGTCACAGAAAGAATTAAGAAATTAACTGCCTTTGTCAATCGTGAACTAGAGGTCCTGGAGCTAGGAAGCAAAATCCAGGCCCAAGCTAAAGAGGAGATGACTAAAGCCCAACGAGAATTTTTCCTCCGCGAGCAACTCAAGGCTATCCAGAAGGAATTAGGTGAAACGGATGAGAGGACTATCGAAATAAATGAGTTAAGGCAGAAGATTGCTGAGGCAAAGTTGCCCCCTGAAGCGAATAAAGAGGCCGAAATGGAGCTTGAGCGTTTAGCCAAGATGCCACCGGGGGCGGCTGAATACACCGTATCGCGCACCTATTTGGATTGGCTCACCAACCTTCCTTGGTCAAGAAATACCGAGGATAATTTGGACATAAGCCAGGCATCCCGCGTTCTCAATGAAGACCATTATGATCTAGATAAGGTTAAGGAAAGGATTCTAGATTATCTCGCAGTGCGAAAACTCAAGCCGGATACGAAGGGCCCCATCCTGTGCTTTGTTGGACCGCCGGGCACAGGCAAGACATCCGTGGGACAGTCTATTGCTCGTGCTTTGGGAAGAAAATTCGTTCGCATGTCCCTTGGTGGTATTCGGGATGAGGCTGATATTCGGGGGCACCGGCGCACTTATGTAGGAGCTTTACCTGGCAGGATTATCCAGGGGTTACGTCGTGCCGGGTCTAACAACCCTCTATTTATGCTTGATGAGATTGATAAGATGGGAGTGGATTTCAGGGGAGATCCTGCGGCTGCTCTCCTCGAAGTTCTTGACCCGGAACAAAACTTCTCCTTTGTTGATCACTATCTTGACGTCCCTTTCGACTTATCCAAAGTGATGTTTATCACCACGGCTAACATCATTGACCCTGTACCCCCGGCATTGAGAGACAGGATGGAGGTAATTGAGCTCCCTGGCTATACCGAGAATGAAAAACTCCACATTGCTAAGAAGTTTCTTATTCCCAAGCAACTCAAGGAAAATGGCTTAACGCCAGAGCAACTTGAGATTAGCGATGAAACTGTACTTGGCATTATACGGAACTATACCAGGGAAGCAGGTGTGAGGAATTTAGAACGGGAAATTGGCACTATTTGTCGCAAAGTGGCTCGTCGCATAGCCGAGGAGAGAAAAGAGATAACAGTAGTTACGAAAGAAATGCTCCATGATTACCTTGGTGCGGAGAAATTCCATTACGAACTGGCGGAAAAAGCTGATGAAGTTGGTGTAGCCACAGGTTTAGCCTGGACACCCGCTGGCGGTGATATCATCTTTGTTGAAGCCAGTTTGGTTCCCGGAAAGGGCAACCTCATCCTTACCGGTAGGCTTGGTGAGGTCATGCAGGAATCGGCACGGGCGGCACTTACTTATGCCCGCTCTCTCACTGCCAATTGGACACCTCCAGCGGATTTTGGAAAGAGCTTCTACGAAGAGACCGACGTCCACATTCATGTCCCGGCCGGTGCTATTCCTAAAGACGGCCCTTCTGCTGGTGTTACTATGGCAGTAGCCTTAATTTCAGCTCTCTATAAAAAGCCAGTGTGCAAAGACATCGGCATGACCGGCGAGATTACATTAAGGGGTAAAATCCTCCCCGTCGGTGGTATAAGAGATAAAGTGTTGGCAGCCCATCGTGCTGGACTCAAGAAAATAGTTTTGCCTAAGGAAAATGAGAAGGATTTAGAAGAGGTTCCTCAAGAGGTGAAGGAAGAGCTTCAGTTCATATTTGTAGAGACCATTGATGAAGCACTTGAAACTGCTCTCATAGACAGCGTTATTCCGAAATCCAATAAATGCCCTCTCCCCTGAAAAGAGAGAAGCAAAGTGAGGATGAAGAATGAAACTAATTTTTGTACACGGTTCCGGGAATACAGCTCAGGTCTGGCACTATCAAATAGCTCATTTTCCTGATACCGATGCAGTTAACCTTCCTGGTCACCTCACTCCTGACGAACCTTGCACTAGCGTCGAGGATTACGCTGATTGGCTGCACAGTTATATTCTTGGGCACAAATATTCTGATCCTGTTCTAGTTGGTCACTCCCTGGGTAGTGCTATTTGTCAGGTGTATGCTCTGGCGTATCCTAAAGATGTTAGAGCTCTTGTTCTCACTGGTGCTGGAGCCAGACTACGGGTAGCTCCAGAGTTTCTTTCCTTAATGCGGGACGGCATTAAAGACCCCTCCGGTTGGCTTAAGAATTTCATTGAACCTCGCTATAGTCGAGTTGCAATAGAAGTAAGAGAGAAGGTGATAGCCAGAATAGCTCAGGTGGGACCCGCCGTGCAGTTAAACGATTTCATTTGCTGTGACAAGTTTGACATTATAGATAAGGTTGACAAAATTAAAGTACCTACCCTGGTTATCTGTGGCAGTGAAGACGAAATGACGCCCCCAAAATATGCTTCCTATTTGGCTACCAAGATTAAAGGGGCAAAACTCGCCTTGATAAATGGCGGTACTCATCTTGTGTTCGTAGAAAAGCCTCAGGCTGTTAACCAGGCAATTGAGCAATTCCTAGCTAACCTTTGAGCCCTTTTACCTCCGAACCCTGAATCAAGTTCAGGGTCAGGCTTAGGAAGGCGTACCATTCAGAGTACTTAGGATTCCTCCCCAGTATCACCTCAGCGAAGAGCTTCTGTAGCTTCATAGTTATTGGCCCGATCCCACCTGTGCCTATTGCACGATGGTCAATCTCTACAACCGGTGCTATATGAGCTGCCGTGCCTGTTAAGAAACACTCCTCAGCAAGATAAAGTTCGCTACGGTCCACTTGTCTTTCTACAGTATCTATACCTAGTTCGTTTTTAGCTAGCTTGATCACTGTATCCCTAGTTATCCCTAGGAGGATATTGTCAGAGGGAGAAGGAGTGACAAGTTTTCCGTTACTAACAATGAAGATGTTCTCACCACTACCTTCGGCGGCGTGCCCATCGTGAGTCAGCAATATCGCCTCATCAAAGCCGTCTTCCCAAGCTTCAGTTTTAGCTAGGGCGCTGTTCACATAGATGCCACAAACCTTGCCCCTCGCTGGAATCATGGTATCGTCAACACGGCGCCAGGATGAAGTGCGGCAGCGAGCACCCCTGTTACTGAGGTAAGCGGGAAGTGTAGTCACGATGATAAGAAAATCGTCTTCTAAATCGTGGAGCCGAACCCCTATGGTTTCAGAACTCTTGTAGGCCAAAGGCCGAATATACACATCTTCTCTATAGCCACTCCTTTTTACAAGCTCTATGGTCAACTGACACAGTTCATCAAGGGAATAAGGAAGTTTTATTTTGAGCAGACGGCAACCATCAAGCAATCGTTTATAGTGGTCCTCAACTCGGAAGAGACAAAATCTTTCTTGCTCACCATCCCAGTTGCCGCGGATGCCATCAAAACAGGCTGTGCCATAGTGAAGGGCATGGGTTAAAATTCCGATTTTTGCTTCCGACAAAGGCATAAATTGCTTATGAAAAAAAGCATAAGGTGGCATATCCTTCCTCCTTCTTATAGCTTGCTTTTGTTATCCTTCCCGATCATCACCACTGTGAATCATCAAGTGAATTTATTAACTACTCCTTATTGATAGCTTAACACACCCACAGTAAAGTGGCAAGTGCTGGAAAAAGCGTGTTGTTTTAGATACAATAATTATTGACTGGCCGCCGGAGGCTGGGACGGTCTAGGAGAGGTGACATTTGTTCGAGGAAAAACTGAAGGAGTTCGAGCCGATTTTCTACCCAAAAACCATAGCTGTGGTCGGTGCTTCGCCTAATGAAAACAAGATGGGCTCCCTCTGGGTAAAAGGCTTTATTTCTGCCGGCTTCCCAGGCACTGTTCATCCTGTTGGCTCTACTGGAGGCACTATTTGCGGGTTAAACATCTTCCCTAACTTGAGGCTAGTCCCGGGTGAAGTAGACTATGTGGTCGTTTGTATTCCCCGAGAATCCATCCTGGAACTTCTTGATGATTGTGCTGCTAAAAAGGTTAAAGCTGTCCATTTTTTCACCGCTGGATTTAGTGAAATGGGTGAGGAGGGACGTAAGTTAGAGGAGCAGATGCTAAGAAAGGCGAGACAGGGTGGTTTTCGTATTATTGGTCCTAATTGCATTGGTATCTACTGTCCTGAAAGCAGGATACCCTGCGGTCCTTCCCCTAGAATTGGTGCAAGTGGTTCTATTGGCTTCGTCTCTCAAAGTGGTGGCATTGCGGACAAGCTGATGGAAGTTGGCATAGCCCGACATATTAACTACAGCAAAGGAATTAGCTTTGGCAATGGTATTGATTTAGACGCCAGCGACTTCCTGCAATATCTTGCTGTTGACCCCAAGACTTCAGTTATTGGTACCTATCTCGAAGGAACAAGAAATGGTCGTCGTCTCTTTGATACTGTAAAGGAAGTAGCTAAATCCAAGCCGCTTATTGTCTGGAAGGGAGGGAGGACCGAAGCTGGTGCCCAAGCAGCTATGTCTCATACCGGCTCTCTAGCGAGTTCAGCAGCTATATGGTCAGCGATGTTGAGGCAAGCAGGTGCCATTGAGGTACAAAACTTGGAGGAATTGAGTGATACTTTGCTTATCTTTCAACAGCTTGTGTCGTGGAAAGGCAGCAACGTAGCAATTGTTGGGGGGCTAGCTGATGGTGGTGGCGGCATTTCAGTATCAGCTAGCGACATTTGTGTGGAGAGCGGGCTCAAATTACCATCGCTCTGTAGCAAGACAAGAATAGGACTAACCAAGCTTCTAGGCGAAGTAGGTAGCATCCTGCGTAATCCCGTTGACGTAAGCCAGGCACGAAGACTTGGCTCTTCGAATTTATTCCAGGCAATGGAACTAGTACTAGAGGATCCCGTTATTGAGCTTCTCTTGATCCAGGAGGATATAGATATTCTCTTGACATACTTCTCCTGGGAAGAGGTAAAAGGAATAAACAACTTTTTTACCGAACTCAGGAGCAAGCAAAGTAAACCTTTAGTAGTTGTTTTGCCGCCGGGCAAAACAACTACTAAAGGT
>Ga0210056_1000401_pt1 | contig 34870 bp, 34 predicted proteins | sample CryGeyCG2014_080_2_FD_183965 | JGI IMG/M metagenome (GOLD analysis project Ga0210056, IMG submission 183965) | Groundwater microbial communities from aquifer - Crystal Geyser CG07_land_8/20/14_0.80 (SPAdes) (version 2) | ecosystem: Environmental > Aquatic > Deep subsurface > Groundwater | place...
AAAAAATATTTATACTTGACTTATGTCAAGGACAGGGATGATTCTACAGGTTATATTAGTCTCAACATAACGGGATAGGGTATGCTTAGTAAACAAAAGCTTAAACAACTAACAATCATTTAAAAGGAGGTAAGAGTATGTTTTGTTACCAGTGTGAACAAACGGCAAAAGGTGAAGGGTGCACAATTGCGGGGGTTTGCGGAAAGCAGCCGGAAGTTGCCGCCCTTCAGGATCTTCTTCTTTATGCCCTTAAGGGGCTTTCTCTCTACGCTGTGGAAGGACGGAAGGTGGGGGTAAATGAACGGGAGGTAAATGTATTTACTTGTGAAGCCCTCTTTGCCACCCTGACCAATGTGAATTTTGATTCGCACCGTCTTGTCCGGTTGATCCATCGCTGTGCAGAGCTGAGTGAAAAACTAAAGGAGAAGATCAGGACAAAAGCTGGAAACGTCAATCTGCCGGATTGCCCGGTTACCTTCAGACCCGGGGCGACCGTGGAAGAGTTGGCCAAACAAGGGGAAACGGTGGGATTGAAATCAAATATCTCCGTCGCCCCTGATATTCTCTCACTCCAGCACATATTGCTCTTTGGTATCAAGGGCATTGCTGCCTACGCAGACCATGCACAGATACTTGGACAGGAAGACGATAAAGTGTATGCCTTCATCCATGAGGGTCTCGCTGTTACACTGAAGAAAGACCTGAGTCTCGATGATTGGGTGGGTCTGGTATTGAAATGCGGAGAGATCAACCTTCGGGCTATGGAACTTCTCGACGCGGCTAATACAGGCGCTTATGGTCACCCTGTCCCTACCACGGTACCCTTGGGAGACAAAAAGGGGAAGGCCATTCTCATTTCCGGGCATGACCTCAAGGATCTGGAAGAACTCCTGAAGCAGACGGAGGGCAAGGGTGTCTATGTTTACACTCATGGGGAGATGCTTCCCGCCCACGGTTACCCGGGTCTCAAAAAATATGCCCATCTGTACGGCCACTACGGCACGGCCTGGCAGAATCAGGCCAAGGAGTTTGCGGATTTTCCCGGGGCTATCCTGATGACCACCAACTGCATCCAGAAGCCGAGGGAATCCTACCAGGGAAGTATCTTTACCACCGGGATGGTAGGCTGGCCTGGCGTAGTCCACATTAAAGACAGGAATTTCGCCCCTGTGATAGAAAAGGCCCTTTCTCTGCCCGGTTTCCCGGAAGATAGAAACGGGCGTTCGGTCATGGTGGGCTTTGGGAGAAACGCAGTATTGGGTGTGGCAGATAAAGTAATTGAGGCAGTTAAGGCTAATGCCATCAGCCACTTCTTCCTGGTAGCCGGATGTGACGGTGCCAAACCTGGCCGAAACTACTATACTGAGTTTGTAGAAAAGGCGCCAAAGGATTCTGTCATCCTGACCCTTGCCTGCGGTAAGTTTCGCTTCTTTGATAAAGATCTGGGCAACATTGGAGGTATCCCCAGACTCCTGGATATTGGTCAGTGCAATGATGCCTACTCGGCCGTTCAGATTGCCGTGGCTTTAGCCAACGCATTCAACGTGGGTGTAAATGAGCTGCCTCTGTCCATGATACTCTCCTGGTATGAGCAGAAGGCCGTATCCATTTTACTGACGCTTTTACACCTGGGGATCAAAGGAATTCGTCTGGGGCCCAGTCTTCCAGCCTTTATTTCTCCCAACGTGCTGGATGTGCTGGTAAAGAACTTCGATATTAAACCTATAACTACGCCTGATGAGGATTTGAAGGCGATACTGGGATAAAGGCAACAGTTCAAGTAACTACTCAGGCACAAAGTGGCAAAGGCACATAGGCATAAAGCAGAAAGGCTTACTCCTCCGACTCGCCACCACGAAGTGCTTTGGCAAAACAGGGTCGTTTCGTTGTTTTTTCCTACTTTGTGCCTTTGGCGCTCTGTGCCTCTGTGCCTACCTGAATAGTTACGAAGTTTCAAACCATGGAGGGATACTATGAAATGCCCGGGGCAGGACACCCGTTTTTGGAAGCCAGGGACTATCTTTGAGATTGAATGTCCCAAGTGCGGTAATACGGTGGAGTTCTTTAAGGATGAAGCCACCCGCCGTTGTGGGAAATGCGGGTCAAAGCTCGTAAATCCGAAGATGGACTTTGGCTGTGCTGCACACTGCAAGTTTGCCGAGCAATGTCTGGGGGATCTGCCTCCAGAGCTTATAGCCCAAAGAAAGGATCTGTTAAAAGACCGCGTTGCCGTGGAGATGAAACGCTATTTCAAGGATGACTTCAAGCGGATTGGTCACGCTACCAGGGTAGCCAGATATGCAGAAGAGATATTTCGGGAAGAAGGAGGGGATCTTGCGGTAATTTTGTCTGCCGCTTATCTTCATGACATCGGGATCAAGGAAGCTGAGCGTAAATACCAGAGCACGGCCGCTCGGTATCAGGAAGAGGAGGGACCGCCCATAGCCCGCGATATTCTTTCAAGTCTGGGGGCGAGCCAGGATCTCATCGATGAGGTATGTGATATAGTCGGCCACCACCACCATCCAGGACATCAAGAAACGGTCAACTTTAAGATTGTTTACGATGCTGACCTGATTGTGAACCTGGAGGAAAAGAAGAAAGAGTCTCCCCTAAAGGAAGAGAGATTGGACAAGCTCATAAAGGGTGCATTTCTCACAAAAAGCGGTAAAAAAGTGGCAAAGAGAGCGCTCGACGAACATCTGGCAGCGGTGAACGGTGAACTTTTACTGACTGACAAAGGAGAAGCCTATGAAAGTAAGACGTAAGATCATAGAGATAGATGAAGATAAGTGTGATGGCTGTGGACTATGTGTGCCTTCCTGTGCAGAGGGGGCCATACAGGTCGTGGACGGAAAGGCCAGACTATCTGCTGAGAAATACTGTGATGGGCTGGGCGCCTGTCTGGGGGAGTGCCCCAACGACGCCCTCAGGATCGTGGAGCGTGATGCAGAGGACTTTGACGAAGAGGCTGTGGAAGTGCATCTAAAATCGAAAAAAGCAGCACAAAGTTCCGGAGAGGAAACTATGGCTTGCGGATGTCCATCAGCGCTAATTCAGAGCTTTGCCCCTGAAAAATCATGCCAGGACGCAAATGAACCGGTTTCTCAGAGCAATAGAGTCTCTGCCTTATCCCATTGGCCGGTTCAGATTAAACTGGTACCACCAACGGCTCCATTTTTAAAGGGAGCGAATATCCTGGTAGCAGCCGATTGTACACCATTTGCCTACCCCAACTTTCACCAGGATTTTATTCAGGGCAAGGTTGTCATGGTGGGGTGCCCAAAGTTCGATGAGGCAAAGGAGTATATCCAGAGGTTTGCAGATATATTCAAGACAGCAGGAATAAAAAGCATCACAGTGGTCGTAATGGAGGTTCCCTGTTGCCAGGGGCTGCCTTTAATTATCAAAAGGGGAATGCAGCTGGCAGGTAAAGACATCCCTATAGATCAGGTGGTAATCAGCACCAGAGGGGAAATCCTCAAAAGGGAGAAATTGGTGGCATAAGGCATAAATATTTGGTAACTACTCAGGTAGGCACAAAGGCACAGAGCACCAAAGGCACAAAGTCAAGAGATATGAAGAGAATGAGTTGATTAAGTTCCTATAAGATGTTTACAAAGCGATATTTGGACAGGTTGTGTCATGCATTCCGATCGTATTCCTTTGAACTTTGTGCCTATGTGCCTTTGCCTCTTTGTGCCTGAATAGTTACAATATTTGTTCAAAAATGCAAAAGGAGGCCATATTGAGCAGAGGAGTTTACATTGATGGGATAGAGTGTATCGGGTGTGGTTCTTGTGAAGAGGTTTGCCCGGAGGTTTTTAGACTTAATGACGAAACAGAGAAAGCAGAAGTCATCAAGCCGGAGGGGGGGCCTGAAAAACTCATTGAAGAGGCCATAGGGATATGCCCGGTTGAATGTATCCACTGGGAGGAATAAACTGATCCTAATCGTTATGAAAGGAGGTATTCATATGATTAGCTCAAGACTTAAAACCTTTTTCCTGGTAGCCGTCGTTGGCTCTATCGTCGTTGCCCTTGTTGGGTATTATTATACTAAAAAGGATTTACCGCCATATCCTGAAAAGGTCGTATCGGAAAGCGGTGAACTGTTGACCGGAAAGGCCCAAATCATGGCTGGTCAACAGGTCTGGCAGAAATACGGCCTGATGGATATTGGGAGCGTATGGGGGCACGGCACCTACAGGGGGCCGGACTTTACCGCACAGGCACTGCACAATATGGGACAGAATATGCGGGAAAAGTTAGCCCAGGAAAGAAATCGAGCTTCTTACAAGTCTCTTGATATAGAATCAAAAGGGGCGGTAAACGCTATTGTTATAAACCAAATCAAGACCAACCGTTATGATTCGGTCAAGGACACCCTGACCCTGACACCTCTCCAGACAGCGTCTCTCCTTGAAAACCGCAGATTCTATGATAATCTTTTTTCTGAGGGAAATAGAAGAGGTCCAATCCGTGCAGAAACTATCAAGGAACCTCAGGAACGGCAGAATCTGGCTGACTTTTTTTCTGGACGGCATGGTGTGCAGGGACCATTCGGCCCGGAGATACTCATACTTATACCAACAACTGGCCCCACGACCCGGAGGTGGGAAATACAGTATCCGGAAAATCGCTGGTCTGGTCTGCAATATCCCTGGTGGCCTTCGGTATTATCCTTGGGTTGATAATCTTTCTGTTTCATAAATACGAGTTCAATCGCGGGTCACTACCGTATAAACCCGAACCTGCCCTGGCGCTCGCCGCAGCGAAAATATCTTCAAGCCAGAAGAAAACAGCCAAGTTTTTCCTGGTTGTGGCCGCCCTGTTTTTCTTGCAGGTTATCGTCGGCGGATTGTTAGCCAGCTATACGGTAAACCCCGACTCCTTTTATGGAATTGATTTTGTGACGAAATTCATCCCTTACAATTGGGTCAAGACGTGGCATCTCCAATTGGCTGTATTCTGGATAGCCACCTCATGGATCGGCATGACCCTGTTTGTTTCGCCACGTGTCGGAGGTAAGGAACCGGCAGGACAGGGATTCCTGGTAAATGTCCTATTCGTGGCTGTGATCATTGTTGCCCTTGGAAGCCTCACGGGAGAAGTTCTAGGGCTAAAAGGGCTATTGGGCAAAGCCTGGTTCTGGTTAGGGCATCAGGGTTGGGAATACCTGGAACTGGGCCGTCTGTGGCAGATTCTACTGCTCATCGGGCTCATATTATGGCTCCTTTTGGTGGTTCGTGCATTGAAAGATCATTTTACTTCAGGACAGGACAAATGGGGGTTACCCCACTTTCTGGCTTATTCCGGAATCGCGGTTGTAGGTTTTTTCTCTTTCGGCCTGTTTTATAACCCCCAGTCTCACCTGACTATTGCCGATTTCTGGCGGTGGTGGGTAGTGCATACATGGGTTGAAGGGGCATTTGAATTCTTTGCTGCCGCTGCAATCGTTTTTGTGATGGTAAATCTGGGGCTGGTCGATCTGAAGGCTGGACTTCGCACCGTTTATTTTACTGTTTCCCTTGCTCTGGCCTCGGGTATCATCGGTGTGGGGCATCATTACTACTGGTTTGGCGAGCCTTCCCTCTGGTTGGCTTTGGGGTCTACTATCTCTGCGTTGGAACCTGTACCAATTTTGCTCCTCCTTGCCGAGGTATGGCACGGACAAAAAGCGCTTGTCAAAGCAGGCAGCGGGTTTCCTTACCGGTATCCACTGATGTTTCTTATGGCCTCTGTTGTTTGGGAATTTATAGGGGCAGGGGTCATGGGGCTCTCGATTACTACACCGGTAGTAAATTACTATGAACACGGAACCTATCTGACTGTTAACCACGGTCACACAGCGTTGTTTGGGACTTACGGCCTTCTGGCCATAGGCCTGCTGTTGTTTTCCATGCGAGGATTAGTCAGGGAGAATGGGTGGAATGACAGGTTACTCAAGGTATCTTTCTGGGGAACGAATATCGGGCTTTTTATTATGTTCGCTGCAACTTTATTGCCCGTTGGTGGCCTCCAGGTACTGGATAATATTAAATACGGTTTCTGGCATGCACGTTCGGATGAATTCTGGTTCCAGGATACCATTCAATTATTGGGACAAATCAGGATGCTGCCAGACCTGCTGATTATCCTTGGTGCTGGTGCACTCCTCCTGTTCATGCTTAAGGCCATAACCAGACTGAAACCGGTTGAGGTGCAATCTGGCGAAAAGTTCGATTAGCGGCGGACAAGCTGAATGAATCATAACCAACCCCATACCCCCACTCTGTCGTAGAGGGGTATGAGAGGTTTTTGATATCCGGGTGAACAAAAATGGACAAGAATACACTGAACCGCAATATCAGTTGCCCGGGGCCTTTGGATATCTCGGACGAGGATGTATTAAAGGCCATGAAAGACGTCCAGGGATATCTGGATATAACCCCGGCTGATGCCAAAGAGCTCTACCGCTTTGCCTATAGGCATGCCATTGAACGTCTCACCCATTCGGTCAGGGCAAGGGATGTCATGACAAAAACGGTAGTTTTTGTAAAAAGGGAGACTCCCCTGAGAGAGGTGGCAGAGGTAATGGCACATCACGGTATCTCTGGTGTTCCGGTGGTTGGAGGGGAAGGTATGGTTATAGGCATTATCTCTGAAAAAGACTTCCTGCATAATTTGGATAACGAAGGCGCCAGCTCATTCATGGGCATCCTGGCCCATTGTTTGAAAAAAGATGGATGTATTGCCCTATCAATGCTTAAATGGAAAGCCGAAGACATCATGACATCCCCTGCGGTAACTGTGGAGGAAGATACACCAATTTCTGAAATTGCCGGCATTTTTACGACAAAGAATATTAACAGGGTGCCGATTGTTGACAGTAAGGATAAACTGATCGGGATTGTCTCACGGGCGGACATTGTCCAGTCATCATCTCAGATAATTGAGAAATAGGAACACGGAATGAGGGATAGAACGATGAACTACTTCAAGAAAATGATCGGAACAACAAAGAGCCCGCCATCTGTTGGTTTTTCCGAGATAGTCTGGTCATGGATAGGTTCCTTTCTCGGCATTGCCCCTTTAGCCTTTCTATAAACTACGCTATCCTCGAAAAAACAGATATGGTAATGCTTATAGGCTCTTTTGGAGCCTCATCCGTGCTTATCTATGGTGCAATCAAGAGCCCACTGGCTCAGCCAAGGAATCTCATAGGTGGTCATATAATTTCAGCTCTTGTAGGCGTGACCTCATACAAGATATTCTACAGTCACATGTGGCTGGCTTCATCCGTAGCGGTGGCAACATCAATTGTTGCTATGCATGCAACAAAAACCCTTCACCCCCCTGGGGGTGCCACGGCACTGATTGCAGTTACGGGAAGTCAGAAGATCATCAATCTTGGTTATCTCTATGCAGTTATACCCGTCGGTCTGGGTGTAGCCATTATGTTAATCGTTGCCCTTCTGGTAAACAATATACCCAAAAGCCGCAGATACCCGGAATTCTGGTTCTGATCAGCGAAGGTGCCTGACTTTTTAAGCTTGAAAGGAGTATTTCACAATGGAATCCATGTTTCTAGTGCTTTGACTCATAAATAACTTTACCAAAAATGTCTCCCCTCCCTTGGTGGGAGGGGATTAAGGGGAGGGGGCAACATAGCGATTCTTCACCCCCACCCTGCCCCTCCCCCATCAAGGGGGAGGGAATATTTATAGTAATTCATAGTAAAGGTATTAAAGGGACATTCCACTAGATAGAAACGATTTTTACCGAACCATATCATCGAAAGAGCATTTTGCCAATCTTTGCTAATTGCAAAAGGCTATGTAATGACGACCAATACAGGAAGAGCGGAGGGAGATTTTTCCTCGGATAGGAGGAAAGTGACATGGACAAACATACAGTTGTGTTTCAACCTGGGGGTGTCAAGGTAGAAGTAACAACTGGGACAACCCTGTTGGAAGCGGCCACTAAAGCAGGTGTATACGTCAACAGTCTCTGCGGTGGCGAAGGGGTCTGCGGTAAGTGCCGCATTCAGATCTCTCACGGTGTAGCACCGCCTAATGCCCGCAGCATCAGCTTCCTCAGTCGAGAAGAGATACAGGATGGCTTTCTGCTCGCCTGCCAGACCGAAATCCGAGATAACCTGGAGGTCTGGGTGCCTCCGGAGTCCCGCCTGGAGAAGGAGCAGATTCTCACCACAGAAAGCATGGTTTGTTATGATGTTCCTCAAGGCATCCCTCTGGGTGATTCCATGCAGCCCCCTTCACTGCTATACATGCCAATAACTCAGAAATTCTTCCTGTCCCTGCCAGAGCCAACCATACTGGATAACATCTCGGATCTTGATCGCATCCGGAGAGAGATTCACAAGAAGATACAAGCCCCCTACATGGAGACCTCTCTTGTCAGTCTCAAGGGACTGGCGTCTCTGCTCCGAAAAAACAATTGGCAGGTGACCGCAACATTGTATCCCATGGATGAACACTGTGTCGAAATTCTATATCTGGAGGAGGGAGACACATGTTTGACAAACTACGGCATTGCCCTGGATATCGGGACAACAACTATTGCTGCCCAACTGGTGGATATGAGGAGCGGTTCTGTTTTAGGAGTGGAAGCCAGCCATAACCAGCAGGCGAGGTATGGTGAGGATGTTATATCGCGCATGGTCTTTGCGTGTGGGCGTAATGGCATGTTGCCCATCCATCAAGCGGTTATTGATACGGTTAATTCCCTTATAGATGCCCTTCTTGAAAAACATGGAGTCAACGCAGACAACGTAACCGCTCTCATGGCAGCAGGCAACACCACCATGACTCACTTTTTTTTGGGTCTGGAACCTTGCACTATTCGATTTGAACCCTATATTCCAACAGCCAACTCCTTTCCCAGGGCACCTGCCGCGGAGTTAAACCTTCATTTGCATCCCCGCGGCGTAGTCACCTGCATCCCAGGGGTCAGCTCCTATGTGGGTGGTGACATTACCGCAGGGGTACTGGCCTCTGGTCTTGCCAACAGTTCTCAGATTTCCGCACTCATTGATATAGGAACCAATGGAGAGATAGTCGTCGGAAACAACGAATGGCTTGTCTGTTGTTCTGCGTCTGCGGGCCCAGCCTTTGAAGGAAGCGGAACAAAATGCGGCATGCGGGCAACCCTTGGCGCCATTCAGAAAGTTATTATCGAGAAAGGCCATGTTTATACTATGAGACTATTGGCAAAGGGAAACCCCGAGGTATATGCGGATCAGGGCTCATTGATACGATAGCCGAGCTCTTCCGCAACCGTATTATTGATCCAAATGGTAAGTTTCCCAGAGGTTCAAGCAACCCACAAATCCGAACAACGGATCGCGATACAGAGTTCGTACTGGTCCCTGGCAGTGAGACAGAAACAGGAAACGATGTAGTTATTACAGAAAATGATATTAGCAATCTCATAAAATCCAAGGCTGCCATCCTGGCAGCCATGCGAGTGCTCCTTAATAGTGTTGGTCTATCATTTGCTGATTTGGGAAAGATCTTCGTAGCAGGTGGTTTTGGGAACTACTTGAACGTGGAAAAGGCCATATTCATAGGTCTGCTTCCAGATGTGCCCATAGAACGAATACAGTTCATTGGCAACAGCTCTCTAACTGGCGCCCGCATGGCGCTGCTTTCCAGACATGCCTTTGCCAGGGCAAAAAACCTGGCGAGCCAGATGACTTACTTCGAACTTTCCGTGAACCAGGACTTCATGAATGAATTCGTAGCCTCTCTCTTTCTACCTCACACCGATATGAACCTGTTTCCTACAGTAAGAAGTTTGTTGATAACTTAGGTAAAAGGGTTTCAAAGATATGGAGTGACTGAACCATAACGACAACAAATATGGCAAGACAGGAAAACCGGGGAAGAGCAACATTACGCACAATGAATCTGCAAGGATGAATACCTCTCATGGAGTTATCCAGGGTTAGCATTGTGGACGTCCGCATACGCCAAGCAGCAGGTTATTGTTTATACCGAAGCGTTTGAGGAGGCGCAAGGTGAATATGGAGTTGAGAAATGCAACAAAGCGTTAACCGAAATAAGTATTGTATTTACCTTATAATTCTTGGCTTGGCTATTGGGGTTGCCTCGGGCGCGGGAGCGTACACTTTTCTTTATGCAAAAGGCTTCTCCTACATAAGCAATGCCCCGGAGGTCTGCGCCAATTGTCACGTTATGAACGACAATTACAACGCCTGGGTCAAATCGAGCCATAACAACGTGGCCGTTTGCAACGACTGTCACGCACCGCACTCCTTCTTGCGCAAGTATGAAACCAAGGCAATAAACGGTTTCTTACATTCATTTGCGTTCACTACAGGGCGCTTCCCTGCCCCGATTCGGATCACCAATCGCAGCCGCCGGATCACGGAGCAAACGTGCCGCTATTGCCATGCTGACATTGTGCAACAGATAGACACCGCTCATAATGGAGCCGAACCGCTGGACTGCCTGCGTTGCCATCCTTCGGTGGGTCACTTGGAGTAAGGACATGTATTAAAAGAAATCGGTAAAGTATTACGTTGTCTGACACCTGGATCGTTAAAAACCCATGGGCGAGACGCCCATGCCACTTTAGAATACGAAAGTGAGGGATACAATGAACATTAAACAAAGATTGATCTCCGCCGCGCAGCGCCGCGGTACAGCCTTTCCCCGAATGCTGGCGTTTTTGGTTGCGATCATTGTGATGACCATGGTCGTCACCTTCTTCGTGATGACGCTCCTGATCAACATCTTCGAGCGCAAGCAGGAGGCGCGTAATCCATTCTATCGAGTGGTAGAGTTGGACGACACCACGGAAGATCCAGCCTTATGGGGCAAGAATTTCCCGCAGCAATACGATGCCTATCTACGTACGGTGGATCAGATACGCACAAAATACGGCGGGAATGAGGCAGTCCAACGAACACCAACCAATGTTGATCCGCGTTCAGTCCTGGCCCGGTCACGCCTCGAAAGCGATCCACGCCTCAGGAAGATTTGGGCAGGTTACGCCTTCGCCGTAGATTTCCGCGAAGAGCGCGGCCACGCCTATATGCTCGACGACCAGACCTACACGGAGCGACAGCGTGTAGTAAAACAACCAGGAACCTGTATGCATTGCCACGCTTCGGTCTATGTGCCTTACAAGAAATTGGGCAACGGCGACTTGATAAAAGGCTTCGAAAAGATGAACCGGATGCCATACTTCGAGGCGCGTAAACTGGTCACTCACCCCGTGGCCTGTATTGACTGCCACGATCCCAAGAACATGCAACTCCGCATTACCCGCCCTGGATTTCTCGAAGGCATCCGCGTTTACAGGGAATCCCAGGGAATTCGTAACTATGACGTCAACACCATGGCCACGCGTCAGGAGATGCGTTCCTTTGTTTGTGGGCAATGTCATGTGGAGTATTACTTTAAAGGCCAGGAAAAGCGCCTTACCTACCCGTGGTTTAAAGGACTCCAGGCCGATCAGATACTTGCTTACTACGACGAAACCGGTTTCAAAGACTGGGCACACTCTGAAACAGGCGCGCCGATGCTCAAGGTTCAACATCCCGAGTTTGAAACATGGAAACAGGGAATTCACTCGCGCGCCGGAGTGGCCTGCGCGGACTGCCACATGCCCTACAAGCGTGTAGGCGCGCTCAAGATCAGTGACCATCACGTGAGTAGCCCGCTATTACCGGGCAATATCACCAATGCATGCCAGACCTGCCACCGTGTGCCGGAATCAGAACTGAAGGCTCGTGCCGAGGCGATCCAGGACCGCGTGTTCGAAATGCGCAATGTGGCGATGGACGCGCTTGTAGAATTCATTGGAGAGATCAAGGCGGCGCGAATAGCCGGAGCGACCGACAATCAACTAATGGTTCCTGGCAAGCTCCAACGCAAGGCGCAATTCCTGCTTGATTTCGTTGAATCTGAAAACTCGATGGGCTTTCACGCGCCGCAAGAATCCGAGCGCCTGCTGTTTCTGTCACTCAACTATACGCGGCAAGGGCAAAAGGCAATCAGAGCGCTTGGGCTCGCACTGCCCGCACCCACATTCGGCGCTATGCCAGCCATGCTCTCTTCCATGGAGAAGCGCTGAACTTGGAACAGGGATGCGCTGCTCTAAACATGAATGGGTTTGTCGCCTCTCTCTTCCTCCCACACACCGATATAAACCTGTTTCCCAAAGTCAGGAATGCGATGGAGAATAAAGAAAGAGCATAAACCAACAGAGTAGCGTTTCAGGCTCTGGCTCTGTGTGGACTACCGCCATATAATCGGTTAGCTCATCCCCCTTGATTCCATTCGCTGATTTCGGTGACCATTTCGCTCGGTTAAATCCTGACAAACTCGTAAAAACCGGTTGACAAGCAGGCCGGATTCCATATAAAGTAAACCAGTTTGTTTTAATCGGACAAGATGGAAGCCAACAATAAGGTCTGAACTGTTCCTGCTGATCCTTGAACCGATTATACGGAGGTACCTGGAGCGTGAAAAAGGAAACGAAGCGACTGGAGTCAGTGATGGAAGATCGATGGCTCTCCGTGGATGAGATCGCGGCATATCTCGGTATTAAGCGGGATACGGTCTACAAGTGGATTGCCGAGAAACAAATGCCGGCGCACCGGATGGGCCGCCTATGGAAATTCCGCAAGGACGAAGTGGATGACTGGGTTAAGACAGGCGGAGCGGATGATAGCCGTGGTGACAATAGCGGGAAGGCTGATAAGCTATGACAGCTTCAAGTGATCCAATACATGAAGGGTGTATCCTAATCGGCTCGCTCTTCAACGAGCCCATGCGCGTGGAAACTGTGCGAGCTGGGGGTGATGAGATATGGACTGTCGGACTCGTGGGGATCAAATCGGAACGGTTCCGCAAGGTCAGCCTCACAGCACAAGACCTTGAGAAGATCAGCATCCTGGATACGGGCTTTACCTACGATAGCGACAGCCGTCTTCTCCGTCTTGGCCTTCAGGCTTATGCACTCGGTATCGCCTATGAATTCGATCCATACTTCGGCCTCTCTATCTCCCGCGTCGATCCTCTGCCGCACCAGCTTGAAGCCGTTTATGATTACCTCCTGAAGGTTGCACGTGTTCGCTTTCTCTTGGCCGATGATGCCGGAGCGGGGAAGACAATCATGGCCGGCCTTCTCATCCGGGAGCTTCAGCTCCGGGGTCTCGTCGAAAAAATTCTTATTGTATGCCCCGCCAATCTTTCCTTCCAGTGGCAGCGGGAACTGAAAGAAAAGTTCGACGAAAAGTTCATTGTCCTCAAGGGTGGTGATATCCGTGATCAGTTCGGCGTTAATCAGTGGCTGGAGCACAAAAAGATTATCACATCACTCGATCTGGCTAAGCGGGACGAAATCTTGGCCGGTCTTCGGCAGGTCCAGTGGGATCTGGTAATCGTGGATGAAGCCCACCGGATGTCTTGGACGCCCCCCGCCCGGAAAACAGCCCGCTACGCCCTCGGCGAACTGCTGCGGGATGCCTCGGATCATATCCTTCTCTTGACGGCAACTCCACACAAAGGCGACCCGGAAAATTTCAGTCTCTTTCTTCAGCTTCTCGATACCGACGCTTACGCCGACGTGAAATCCATCAGCCAGGCCATGGAGCGCCGCCGCGCCCCTTTCTATTTGCGGCGCACCAAAGAGGCCATGGTGTACTTCCCGGAGCGCATGCAGGATGGGACGTGGACGGCTCATAAAATCTTCACCAGGCGCATCACTCACTCCGTGGACTTCCAGATCGATGGGCTAGAGTTTGACCTTTACAGGGAAATCACCAACTTCGTAAAACGCCAGAGCGCCAAAGCAGCCGCCCAGGGCGATGATCCCAGGGCGAGGGCCATCGGATTCCTCATGGCGCTTTACCAGCGCCGGCTGGCCTCCAGCACCTACGCCATGCGCCATAGCCTGGGGAACCGCGCCCGGCGATTGGAGGAGGGACTTAAAAAAGCCCAGGAGTTAGCCAAAATAGCGCCGCCCGACCTTCCCGACCTCGAAGAACTGGACGAAATGGAAGATGCCGAACGGGAACGCCTCGAAGAGATGCTGGAGGCCATCACCCTGGCGAGCAACGCCGCACCGACGCTTCAGGAACCCGTCCGCGATCCGGCAAAGTTTGAGTGGCATGAGGTGAAAAAGGTTTGCCACTACTATCTCTCAGTGGACAGCATTGCCAAGCCTATGAAAGTACGCGAAGATCATCCGCCTTATGGCGATTGATTCATCTGACAGGAGATGATTTAGCATGATCAAAAACTTATTGGCGCAAAATGAAGGCAAAACCCTTGAATTCAAGGAAAATTGCCGTTCAGTGCAGAATATCCTTCGAACCGTTGTGGCTTTCGCCAACACAGCAGGGGGGGACTCTTGTGATTGGTGTCAGTGACCGTGCGAAAGCGGTTGTCGGTGTAAGGGATCCTCTCAGTGAGGAAGAAAGAATTACGAGCATCTTTGCAGACAGTATCAGACCTACGCTGATTCCAGAAATACAAATTGTATCTTGGCGTGACCGGGAATTAATCATTGTCAGGATTCCACATCTTGTGGGACCGTACTACATTCGATTGGAAGGTCCGGAAGAAGGTGTCTATATCCGTCTGGGCTCAACCAACAGACGAGCTGGACCGGAGTTGATAGCCGCCATTCAACGTATCGCAATAAACACTTTTTTTGACGAGCAGCCTTGCATGGAAGCCAACTCGGAAGCTATAGACTTCCGTGCAGCTTCCGAGTTTTTCTTACAAGTTGGCCGCACACTTGCGCCATCGGCACGCCGCTCGCTGGGACTCTTGGTAGATCATGCCGGACAAGTGTTCCCATCACGAGGCGCCGTCTTGCTGTTTGGCAAAAACAGGCGATTAATTTTCCCGGATACCGTCATCCGTTGTGCCCGTTTTCGAGGTGTTACCACAACTCAATTCATCGATCAGACGGAAATCGACGAACACCTTCCTCGATCTGTTGAAAGCGCCATTGCATTCATAGAACGACATACCTTGCACGGCGCTGAAATTGGTCATATAAGGCGCAAGGATATTCATGAGTATCCACCTCCAGCGATTAGAGAGGCGTTATTAAACGCCGTGGTTCATGCTGACTATTCCATTGGTGGGATGAATATCAAAGTTGCGATCTTTGACGACCGGATCGAAATCACTAACCCCGGAATGTTGCCCTTCGGCATTACAATAGAGGCGGCAATTTCAGGTGTATCCAAGTTGCGAAACCGAGTGATCGGCCGGGTTTTCCGGGAACTGAAACTCATCGAGCAATGGGGCTCTGGAATCGGCAGAATGATAGCCGTGTGTAATGAAGCCGGACTGCAACAGCCTCGTTTTGAGGAGATCGGCAACAGCTTTAAGGTAAACCTCTTCAACAGACACGTTGGTGCGCCGGTAAAAGTGGATTTGGCATGGCAGAGACACTTGGAGAAATTCCTTCACGAGCATAATGAGATTTCAACTTTAAATGCAGCGCGTATCTGGAAGGTGTCTGATCGGGCGGCGCGAACCCGATTACAGAAACTTGTGGCAAAAGGATTTTTAGCGGAAATCGGAACCGGTCCGAAGGACCCAAGAAAGGTCTACGTTCTAAAAAGGAATGTATTTTCAGGTGATTAAATTTGAGAATATGGAAATGTGGTAATGAATTCAAGCTTGTATCAGAGATTGTTCTTAAAAAGGTGGGTATTACCGGACGAGGAGCTTTCTATTCTCTTGTTCGACGGAAACCCGTCAAAAACCCGTCAAACCCGTCATGAGTTCGGTATAGAAAAACGTCAGGAACCCGTCAAACCCTTCAGATGGAGGAATTGGAAAAGGAAGGACTCACGAAGTGCTCAAAGGGCGCATGGCGTATGGAAACACAACGTAAACAGGACAAATATGATATGGATGTTACTCAACTGGAAAGTGGACATAAACTGGACAAACGGGACATGCCTAAAGGGGTCATAACGGGGACAAAGGACTTAAAGCGCCAATGAAGAACTAAAAAGATCACGCACGGAAGGCATCTTGAATGTATATTCACGGCACAGGCGCTCTATAGCGAGGACGGAAAAAGTGGTAATATCCTTTAAAAGGGGTAATAAAGAGGGTAATGTGACGGCTGGGATGGAAATAGATAATGCCAGACTAAACGGGTAATGAATTGGGTAAAAGAAGGGGCTGATAATATAATCAAATCACGAAACAGAAAGGTGATATGATTAACCGAACCACAATTTTATGAATCGGTTAGCGATCCGGCAAAGTTCGAGTGGCATGAGGTGAAAAAGGTTTCCCACTACTATCTCTCGGTGGACAGTATTGCCCAGCCTATGATGGTACGGGATGATAGTGCGCCATACGGGAAGGAAAAATTATGACGCCCTTACTTCTTTTTTTTGCAGATTGTCGGAAAACCAATTAGTGCCCATCCAGAAATACCCTAAATTCCCTCCCCCTTGATGGGGGAGGGTTAGGGTGGGGGTGAAAAAGATGTGTAATTTCGTTGAGCTGCAAACATATTCCCCCTCCCCCTAGCCCCCTCCCTCCAGGGGAGGGGGAGTTTATGGATAGACACCAATTAGCATAGTGGAGGCAATGAGATGACGAAAAAAATACAGGGAACGATATTGCTTCCGGTCAGGCTTAAGGGTTATCCGGAGTTTCTCGATAACCTCAAGAATCGTATCCGTGAAGTTCAAGTCAAATCCGCGCTTTCAGTCAACCGGGACTTGATTTTGCTTTACTGGGAAATCGGCGATCGCCTTATGGTTACGCAAAAATCCCAGGGATGGGGAGCAGCCGTAATTCCCCAACTGGCAAAAGACTTAAGAAATGATCTGCCCGAGGTAAAGGGATTTTCCGAGCGTAATATTGGATACATGCTTGCTTTTGCCCGAGAGTATGGTCCGCCGCCAATTTTGCAACAGGCTGTTGCAAAAATTACTACTGAATCTATGACACAGCCAGTGTCACAAATAAGGATCTTGAAAGATAAACCAGTTGCCTTGGAATACATTCTTACCTATTTACCATGGGGTCATAATATTTTGCTCTTGGAAAAGGTGAAAAATCGCTCTGTTCGTTTGTGGTATGCGAAACAGACTCTTGATAACGGATGGAGCAGAAATGTTTTGCGTATCATGATTGATGCCGGCACGCATAAGCGACAGGGTAAAGCCGTCACAAATTTTGATACCCAATTGCCGCCTACCCAATCGGATCTGGCAAAGCAGACGCTCAAAGACCCGTACCTCTTTGATTTTCTCACCATTGAACAGCCATTTCACGAGCGCGAATTGGAAACAGGCCTCATTCAACACCTGGAAAGATTTCTTCTGGAACTTGGATCGGGGTTTGCTTTTGTTGGCAGACAAGTCCATTTGGAAGTCGGCGACAGTGATTTTTATTGTCCCACTCGGGGAATGGGAGAAAAACCCTCGCCTTTAGGCGAAGACTTTAGTTTGATCTTTTTGGGGCTGCAAGGGTTCAAGGGGTCCAGGATTCAAGGGTTCAAGGACAAGAATGGATAGCTGTTTTCACTTGACCCCTTGACCCCTCGAATCCTTGAACCCTCAAGCCATCGGCTTTAGCCGATGGCAGTTGACATTGATCTGCTTTTTTATCACCTCAAGCTACGCTGTTTCGTGGTCATAGATCTGAAAATCGGTTCGTTCAGGGCGGATTATGCCGGTAAGATGAACTTTTATCTGAATGTGGTTGATGACCGTTTAAAGCATCCATCGGATCAGCCCAGCATCGGCCTGATTTTGTGCCAGGAGAAAAACAGAATTCTTGCCGAATATGCCCTGCGCGGAATGACTAAAGCCATCGGCGTATCGGATGGGCCGCCTATGGAAATTCCGCAAGGACGAAGTGGATGACTGGGTGAAGACAGGCGGAGCCGCGGAGCCTGATTCTCAGAATTCAGCCTCGGGGAAAAAATGATGGATGTTCTGCTCACATTCACAGGATTTCATGATCCCTATTTCAAAGGGCTGGTTGACCAGGAGGAACAGCCTGGACCTATCCTTTCCCTGCTGAGCACACGCTTGTTCGATCATATATTTCTTTTCGACACACCAAGCACCCAATGGGTCACTAGGGAAACGAAGGACATCATTTCAAAGCTCCATCGTGGCAGCAAGGTTCACGTTCTCGAAATCAACCTTGCTGATCCGACGAATTATCAAGAAATATTCAGGGGACTCAGAACCCACCTTCATCGGATCATCGAGGATTTCACTTCAGCCCGTTTCTTCGTTGCCGTCGCTTCGGGAACCCCTCATATGCATGCCTGCTGGGTTCTCCTTACCGCCTCCGGCGAAATTCCTGCCCGCATTCTCCATGTGCGACCCCCGCATTTCGTGACGAAGGAACACCCGCTCGTGAACGAGGTGGATTTGTCCTCTCGGGAGTTCCCTACCGTTAGGTTCCTGGAGGGGCCGATCACGGTTGAGGAAAGCGAAATCGATGTCGACTCCGTCAGGGTACAACTCGGCATTGTGGGGGATCACTCCGCGATACAGCGTTCACTCGAGATGGGTGCGATGCTGGCCCCATCACATGCCCCGATCCTCATTTTGGGGGAGACCGGCACAGGCAAGGAGTTATTCGCCCGGTACATCCACAGATTGAGCGGGAGACCGCGGGAGACCTTCGTTGCCGTTAACTGCGCGGCAATTCCGGAAGACCTTGTTGAAAGCCTGCTGTTTGGTCATAAGAAAGGAGCCTTTACGGGCGCGATCAACGACCAGGTTGGTAAGTTCGACACAGCGGACAGAGGGACCCTCTTTCTGGATGAACTCGGCGAGCTTCCGCTGCCGGCACAGGCCAAGTTATTGAGAGTTCTCCAAGATGGACTGGTGGAGCCAATCGGACAAGCCAAGGCGCACAAAGTTGATGTGCGGATTGTGGGCACGACGAATCGGGATTTGCGTAAGCTGGTAAGACAAGGAAGGTTCCGGGAAGACCTCTTCTACAGGCTTAATGTGGGTGAAATTAAACTTCCCCCGCTACGTGAGAGACGCTCCGACATCCCTAAACTGGCGCTTCACATTCTCGACAGGTTGAATGGTTCGTTGCGCCAACCTAAAAGGCTGTCAGCACAAGCTTTATCTAGACTGCAATCTCATAACTGGGCGGGGAACATTCGCGACCTGGAAAACGTCATCGAGCGATCTGTTCGGCTTTGTCGTCATGATGTTCTGGATGCTGATGACCTCCTGATCACGGAGCCGGTCACTTACGCAGACCCTCTGGATGCGCTTCCCGATCCATATGAAGGTTTCTCTTTGGATGAGTTTCTAGGGAGCGCTCGGAAGCAGATGATTCTCCGGGCACTTGAAGCAGCGAAAGGAAACCAAAGCCAGGCGGCTCGAATGCTTGGGATCACTCCCCAGGCGGTGCATAAGTTTCTGCAGCAAGCGAAGCCAAAGATTTAAACGTGAGTTTAAAATATTTCAACCTGGATTGAAATATAGGATGATTAGAAAAAGAACGGAGAAGGAAATAACTTAAGCCATTACAATGGCTTGCGCTGATACAGTTGTTGTGGCATGGGTATTGCTCTTATTCGGAGACAGAAAGAGAAACTAACAAACCGAAACCAGAAAGGAGCAATCATGTCAACATTTAAGGTTACCGCAATTATCGATGGAGATACTTTCGATGTTTCTCCCCAATGGAAGTGGGACAGCCAGACTGGTACCCGCGTTCGCCCGGCAGGCTATGATGCCCCGGAGTTGCACGCCTACGGAGGCCAAGCCGCTAAGGACAAACTATCGGGACTCATTTATGGGGAACAGGTCGAACTGCGGACGGCTTACAAGGTCGACCGTGGCCGCCTGGTCTGCGAGGTCTATTTTAGAAACAAAAATCTCGCAGACTATTTTCCCGAATATCAATAACAGGCAGGGGTATCAGGAGGAGCGCCTTTGATAGACCATTCGACTGAAGCAGACGCCAGAATCGTCGTTGACGAGTTGCTCCGACAAGCGGGGTGGGACCCGGCCGATAAATCGCAGGTGCTCACCGAGGTTTCGATTCGTGACACATCATGGATGGTTGCCGAACCGGTTGCGCCCTATGGTTTCGAGCCAAGCCGTAAAACTCAAGATGGCGATGATGTGCCGACGGGAAGAGCCGACTATGTGCTCATGAATCGACGCGGCCGTCCCCTCGCTATCATCGAGGCGAAGCGCACCGCCATTGAACCATATGCGGCAAAACAGCAGGCTCTCCCATATGCCAAGAAAATCGGTTCTCCATTCATTTTTTTGACCAATGGCGAGCTTATCTATTTCTGGGACTACGGCAATGATGACGCTCGAATTGTCAATTCGTTCTTTTCCCGGCGTGATCTCGAGCGACTGGTGGAAATGCGGACCACCCTCAAGCCGCTCGCGACGATTGAGATTCCCGATTATTACCTCCGACAGGGAGAGACCCGGCAGGTACGGCCCTACCAGCGGGAAACCATGCAAGCGCTGGATCACGCTGTGGAGCTTGGCAAGCGACGCTTTCTGATCGAGCTACCAACCGGTACGGGTAAGACTGATCTCGTTTCCATCTATCTCAAGCGGCTCATCCAGGCCGGACGAGCCGAGCGGGTCCTGTTCCTGGTCGACAGAGAGCAGCTCGCCAAACAGGCGCTTGAAGCCCTTCAAGACATCTTGACCCAACATGGCAGCTACTGGCTGCGCCCCGGTATGGTTCGACAGGAGCAACAGATCACGGTCTGCCTGCTTCAGACTATGATCAGCCGATATACGGATTTCACCAGTGGGTATTTCGATGTAGTGATCGCCGACGAATGTCACCGTTCCATCTATGGTGCCTGGCAGACTGCGCTTACTCATTTCGATGCACTTCACATCGGGTTGACTGCAACTCCGTCGGCCTATATCGAGAGGAACACTTTTCAGTTTTATCAGTGTCGTGACGGGCAACCGGATTTTGCTTTCCCGATCTTGAAGGCGTTTCAGGAAGGATATTTGTGCCCGTACAAGTTCGCCACAGGCATTACTCAAATTCTCGCCGAAGGTGCTGAGATCGACGATGAAACCTACGACCCGATGGAGTTTGAACGCGAATGGTCAAATGAGGATACCAACAGGAAGATGATGCAGGAGTTCGACCGGCTCGCCTGGGAGAACTACAAAGAGCTTGCCCCAGGCCAAAAAACCGGACCGGGTAAGACCATCATCTTTGCCATAACCAAACACCATGCCGCCCGGCTGGCTCACTACCTTAACGAATTGCACCCAGAACTCAAGGGCCAGTACGCGGAGGTTATTACCAGCGACGTCGCAAACGCCGACGACCTCATCCGCAAGCTCAAGCGCGAGGAGTATCCCCAGGTGGCTGTCAGCGTCGGCATGCTGGATACCGGTTTCGACTGCCGTGAAGTGCTTCACCTGGTCATGTGCCGTCGCGTGCGCAGCCCCATCCTGTACCAACAGATGCGCGGCCGTGGAACACGCACCGCGGATCACATCCAGAAGCAGAAGTTCGTCATTTACGACTTCTTTGGCAATCACAAGTATTTCAACGACAGCGACACTGATATCTTTACCAGCACAGGGCAAGGGCATGTCCCCGGCGGCGAACGCAAACCACCCAGGCCGCCCGGCGATCTCGTTGAGCTTGGTCTCGAAGACGAATGGCTTCATGCCGTCACCTACGTCGAGATAGGGCCGGAGGGTGAGAGGTTCGATAAGCGTAATTACGTCACCAATTGGGAGACGAGCGTTCAATCTGCCGTGAAGGATGACCCAATCTTCCAGAAGGTGCGCCGAGGGGAACTGCTTACGGAAGAAGAGGAAAAGGCGCTGGTTGACCGGCTCAACCGGCCGGAGATGTACTTCAACGAGGAGAACCTTCGCCGGGCCTACCGCCAGCCGGGCGGCAATTTGATCGATTTTATCAAGGCAGCCCTGGGTAGCCTCAAGATCAAACCCCGCGAGGAGGAGTTGACGGAGAACTTTCAGGCTTGGCTGGTAGCGAAATCGATCACACCCCAGCAGGCGCAGTATCTCTCACTCCTCAAGAACCGGGGCATCGCCCGTGGCCGCATTGAACTGGAGGATTTGTTCCAGCCGCCGCTCTCCATTTTGAATGCGGCAGAGCTGGGCGTTGAGCTCTTCGGCGAGAGGGGCCTTAAGGAAATCATTCAGGATTTGAACGAATCAGTTTTTATGAAGAAGGTCGCATAAGGAACAACTATGAATCAGGACTTGCGCAGAAAACTGAATCGAATTACCGACATCCTTTGGGCTGGCGGTGTTACGAACCCGGTTACCTATATCGAACAGATTTCATATCTGATCTACCTCAAGCTGCTCGACGAGGAGGAATCCAGCCGCGAACTTAAAGAGCGGCTCATGGGCAAGCAAGCCAACGGCAACGGCAAATTGCTCTACCCCAAACAGGCAGAGCGTTTCCGCTGGTCCAAGTGGCGTTTCAAGAGCGGTACGGACCTGCGCGACTTCGTGCGCGACCATGTTTTCCCCTATATGGCTTCGCTGGTGAAGGAGGAGCCGCAGATCGCCGAGTACTTTCGCGACGCCGTGCTCGAGGTCGTTGACCCCAACGTGCTCAAGCAGGTGGTGGACGAGATAGACGGCATCGACTTCGCCAAGCTCGGCACCGACGTCAAGGGCGACATCTTCGAGTACATGCTGACCCATCTGGGGCAGTCCGCCCTGAACGGTCAATTCCGCACACCCCGCCAGATCCGAACCATGATGGTCGAGATGGTGGACCCCAACCTCGGCGACACGATCTACGACCCGGCTTGCGGCACTGGCGGCTTCCTCATCGACGCCGTCGAGTACATCCTGGCCAGATACTCGACCGAGCCTCAGGAGGTACCCATCTACGGCGAGGAGTGGCTGGAAAAGCGCGACCAGTCCATCAAGGAGGCCAAGAAACGTTGCAGACCTACCGTAAGGGCCCGGGCGAAAAGGTTCCCAATTGGGAGCTTTTGGAGCGGTCCATCTACGGCATCGATGTCTCTCGCCAGATGATGCGCATCGCCATGATGAACCTGGTGCTGCACGGCATCCGCCAGGCGAACGTCAAGCGCGCCAATACGCTATCCGATATGGGCGGACTGACTGAGGATGACCTCAAACGTCGATACAAGGTAATACTCTCCAATCCACCTTTTGCCGGCGTACTCCCCAAGGAATCTATCCGTAAATATCTCCCCACCAATTCCAAGAAGAGCGAGCTGCTTTTCCTGGGCATTATGATGGAGGCCCTGGCTCCGGGCGGCCAATGCGCCGTGGTGGTGCCCGAGGGGCTGCTTTTCGGTTCGACCTCGGCGCATGTGGAGCTCCGGCGCAAGCTGGTAGAGGATTTTGATTTGCTGGCCGTGGTTTCTCTTCCTGCCGGGGTGTTCAAGCCCTATGCGGGCGTCAAGACCGGAGTTCTGATTTTCAAAAGACCGATTGAAACCACGAAAGACACGAAAAAGAAACATGAAGGTAAGGTATGGTTTTATGAGATAAGGGCGGACGGGTTCGATCCGGACAAGATTTCTGGCGGTGGCCGGCCGGAAACCCCGGAACGCAATGACATCCCGGACCTGCTTTTCCAGTGGGCTGGGTACAAGAAATCGGGCTTCAAGGACCTCCCCGGCGCAGAGGGTGGAACCCTTCTGCCCACTGGAACCGATGAAATACGTTCCTGGTGGACGACAATTAAATCCATCGCGGAGAACGACTATAACCTGGCTGCCGGTCGCTACAAGCCGCAGATTGCCGAAAAGGCACCGGACGACGACCCAACGCAGTTAATCCGGGAGACGCTCGCCATCGAACGCGACATCGCGAATGGTCTGGAAAAGCTGCTTCAGGAAGTGGAGGCAGTCGAATGAGGTGGCCGGAAATTCCACTATCGATATTGTTGGAGGATTCCCAAAACGGCATATGGGGATCGCCACCGAGGGAAGATGGCAGCGATCTTCCTGTTCTCCGGTCAACGAATATTCACAACGCCGCCTTGGTTTTAAATGACGTAGCGTTTAGATCTGTGCCTGAGAAATCCGCGAAACGCTATAAACTCCTTGACGGTGACATTATAGTAACCACCTCGTCGGGAAGCAGGCACCTAATCGGGAAGAACGCTTTGTTCCAACAGCCCGAAGATGGCCAGCGCTATCTGTTTTCAAATTTCACGCTTCGGCTTAGACCAAGGCGCGATGTGATTAGCCCCAGGTATTTGCACCTTTATCTCAATTCTTCAAAGGCCAAAGCCGAGCTACTCCGGCTTCAGAATACCACATCAGGACTTCGTAACCTCCCCATTCCTCTTTATCTGGCCCAAGCAGTGCCTCTCCCCCCTCTCTCAGAGCAACAGCGCATCGTCGAGATACTCGATCAGGCGGATGCGCTGCGCAAGAAGCGCGCCGAGGCCGACGCCAAGGCCGCCCGCATCCTCCCCGCGCTCTTTTACAAAATGTTCGGCGACCCGGCCACTAATCCCAAAGGGTGGCCGGTCAAACAGCTCGGAGACCCTCAAGTGACAACGATTAACCCAAGGTTCTCGTCTGCAGGTGTCTCAGCCAACACGCAGTTCTCCTTTTTGCCTATGGCGGATGTTGACGAGGTATGGGGTCGTACCATTGGCAGGCAAGTGCGTTCTTATTCTGATGTCATGAGAGGGTTTACGCCATTCCAAGACAGCGATGTGCTGTTCGCAAAGATAACTCCCTGCATGCAAAATGGAAAGGCGGCAATTGCGAGGAACTTGGTCAATGGTCACGGTTTCGGTTCCACGGAATTCCATATTTTGCGATCAGGCCCTCTCGCCACACCGGAATGGCTATATGCTCTTGTTAGGCTACTGTGGTTTAAGAAACAAGCGGAAGCAAGTTTTACAGGGACTGTTGGTCAGCAGCGGGTTCCGGCAGACTTTCTTGCACGTTACACGATTGGTTGTCCACCGATTGGACTCCAACGGAGATTTGCAAAGGCCTTGGTACGACTCCAGGAATGGGTAGATCAAACAGACCAAAGCAGGAAAAGTTTGGAAAACCTTTTCTCTGTTCTCCTCTACCGCGCCTTTACCGGCGACCTCACGGCCAAGTGGCGCGAGGCGCACATGAAGGAATTACTAGAAGAGATGGAACAGCAGGCGAAGGCATTGAATCTGAGGGTTGAGCCATGAAGTTCTGCTATTTCGATGAAAGCGGAATGGGTGAGGAACCCTATCTCGTGGTAGCGGGGATTATCGTTGATGCAACTCGAATGCATGTCACGAAGGATGCCTGGGCGGAATTTCTCGCCTATCTCTCGAAAAGCGCCGGCAGACAAGTGGATGAGTTCCATTCTCGTGAATTCTACCGAGGCAATGGAGCTTGGCGGGGGACAGACGGAGCCAAGCGGGCGCGAATAGTTGAGGCAATTCTTGTTTGGGTCGAAAACAGGAAACATAAGTGCGTATTCAGTGGGATAGACAAGGGTGAGTACAAGAAGAAATTGAAAGACGATGAGCGACTCATGCAGTTCAAGTCCATGTGGTGTGCCGCCGCCATGCACTGCACGCTTCAGGTCCAGAAGCAGCACCAACGTGAAGAAAAGACCAAGGGTCACAGCGTGTTGATCTTTGACCGGGAAGTCTCGAAAGAAACTAACCTCAATCTGTTAATCCATAAGTCCCCTGAATGGATAGACTCATTTTACGGTAGGGGTAAGAAGCAGACCGCTCTGGACCAGGTTGTGGATGTTCCGTTTTTTGCGGATTCCAAGCACATCCTTTTGGCCCAGGTCGCGGATTTGTTTGCCTACATATTAAGGACTTCAGCCGAAATCGAGGATGGGATACTGAAAGAGAAATACAAGGACGAGGCAGAAAAGATGCGGGATTGGTCAGGGAGAATTGCGAAAATCGCACTCCCGCGTTCGAGTCGTTATCCCGCAAAGGGGCGATGCCAGGCCGCGCAACTGTTCTGGGACCTCGCTCCATTGCCCTTAAGGGAATTGGGATAGGGGGATGACATGCTGACCGCTCTACGAATTGGAAACTTCAAGGCATTTGCCGAAGCGCAGAGGATTCCCATCCGTCCCTTGACCCTGATCTACGGCACCAACAGTTCCGGGAAATCAAGTGTGCTGCACAGCCTAGTTCTCGCCCGCCATGCACAAGAGACGGGTGACCTGGATGTTCATCGCACCAACGTGGGCGGCGAGTCGGTAGACTTGGGTGGATTCCGCCAGTATGTCCACAGACGTGAGGCTAATCGTCGGGTCGAGTGGGCCATGGACCTGGACACGAGTTCGTTTAAGGACCGGCTCGCGGAACTTTTCGCGCCAGTGAAGCGGGTAACGATGCTTCTGAACCTGGGCATCGGCCTGGATGATCAAGACCGCCCCCTCCCGGAGGCAACCCCTGAAATCCACACTTATGAACTTCTTGCCGATGGTCCTTCTTTGTGAATATGCGGTAACACCGGATGTCTTTGATACACGCTTTTACCCTCACGAAGAAGTTGGAACCGCCCGTCTGGAATATCTGAAGGACGTATTCCTTGAAGAGGCTTTGCTTCGCAACCTGCGTCACGGCGAATGGCTGGCTGTCTTCAGAAATCATGGCCGCCCCTGGCATCGGCGTGGAACGGAACTGCTGAAAAAAATGGTCAAGCAGAACCGTCTTCGCAAAGCGGCTGCCGCACTTTTTGTTTCCCCGGTAAGTGACGTGGACTGGTGTCGTGAAGCTTTGGCCTCTCACCAAATTGATCCCATGACCGGCGTCATCTCTACATCCCAAGTGGTCGACGAAGTCGGCGGAGACCCAATATTAGGCCGACTTGAGCGCCTTAGTAGTTCTCAATGTTGGACATCTCGAAGCACATCGGTGCGTATGACAAGATGCCATAGTGAATACGAAGCCCAACTTCGGCTGATCATGCATTGTGCCAACTCATTTATGTTTATCGATCCTCACCTTGATCCGACTCAGCAGAGATATTTTGATGTTCTTCCAATATTGCTTTTAGCTCAAGGTCGCTGTCCTACACCCCTCATCGAAGTCCATCGCGTCGTGTATGTCGGTTCAGGTCAAAACCGTAAACTCATAAATCCCACGGAATGGGAGACACGCTATCGAAATGTGTGGGGGAACGAACTTATTAATGCTGGCTTAAAGGTCGAGATATTTATTTGGGACGACCATCATGACCGTTATCTGATTTCCGATCTTATTGGGATTGGGATGGGGAACGGTTTTGACACGATTATCAACCCCAATGAAATAACTACCTGGAGTCGCTTGGGCCGCACCACGCGGGATGATATCCAAAGAGAGTTCGATCCAGCCTGCAATCGGCATGTATTGAGACACCGTTTCACCGTTCCATGAGGGCAACAGCCCCTAAAGATTTGACCCTATCTACTGCTCGGCGCACCGCACTGTTTCAGAAAATCGTCCATATCCCCTTCTTTTCGTATCCCTAAACGGGTGAGGGCGAAGTCGTACCTGACCGGGTCATCAGGAGAGATTGTCCTGAAGGCAGCGGTTATCTCAGAGGCAGTGCGTATGTCCGCCTGTTTCCGCCTTGTTAACTTCAGTGCAAGGCAGATCCTGTGCATGTGGGTATCAAGGGGAATAATGAGTTTTGAAGCAGGCACCACATCCCATCCCCCCGGGTCTACTTCATCCTCCCTCACCATCCAGCGCAGGAAAAGGTTCAGCCGTTTGCATGCACTGCCCTTCGTTGGAGAGGGTAAGAGGCTGTTAGACCTGCCGTTGTGCTCAGCGGTCAATTCCTTAGCAAAGGCTGAAATAGCTTGCAGGATTGTACTGTCACGATCATTCATGCCGGCAGTAAAACACGCATGAAGAGAACCATACCGTTCGATAACGCCTTTGATCCCCAAAAGCATCGATACAAGATCCTCTCCCGTGGTAAACCGATGTTTGAATCCTGAAAAGTCAGGAAGAAGCGCCTCCCTTGAGGCCTGGTTCAGAAAGATATATGGAGATGGCTGCATCCGCTCCAGCACTAAGGAGACACTTTTCAGTATCTGTTGAACCCTTCCATAGGCAAGGGAGGAGGCAACGAGACCAACTATCTCACGGTCTCTAATATCTTCGTAATAGTATAAGAACTCCAGGGGGTCCGGATGGACGAACTCTCGTCGGTTGTATCTGGCATAAAGCTCATCAAGGACTCTTTTTTTAAGCATTGGCAAGATTTAACACTATATGTATACCCGTACCTCCATCGATTTATTCCGTACTACAGCATCATTATTTATATGGTTTTGTCAATTTTTTCACGGCCAACGACCGAGTTCAGCGGTGCGCCAATTTCGGCGCATCCGCTGGTAACGAATTGTTAGGCCATTCTTCTACCCACCATTACGTATTATTTCAGGTTCAAAGCGACGTCTCTTCCAAAACGAATACAATTGTCTACTGATTCAATGTTTGGATTCCATTTCTCTCGTATTCCATCATTCAATAGTTGGAATCCACCTTCTTTGAGTTTATCCGATATAACCTTTACAGCCTCGCCGCTCCAACCATAACAGCCGAATGCCGCAGCTTTTTTATTCTGAAATCTTAAGCCCTTAATTTCTTCCAAAATAGCGGCAACAGCGGAAAGAACGCCCTTATTCACGGTGGGTGATCCGATCAGAATCGCTTTGGACTTAAAGATTTCCGTAATCACATCGTTTTTATCTGATCTGGCTATATTAAACAACTTTACGGCAACGGTTTGATCAGCTTCCATAATTCCTTTTGCTATAGCTTCTGCCATTTGTCGCGTTCCGTCCCACATGCTATCGTAGGCAACCGTAATCTGATTTTCAGCATAGGCGTTTGCCCATTGAAGATATTGGTTAACGATCTGCAGCGGGTCTTTTCTCCATATTACGCCATGACTAGGACAGATCATGTTAACCGGCACATTCAATGCGACAACTTCCTTAATTTTCCTATCAACCAGAGCGCTGAACGGTGTCAGGATGTTGGCATAGTACTTAATGGCTTCCTGAAACAACTCTGCTTGATCCACCAAATCGTTATACATAAGTTCCGACGCTATATGCTGACCGAAGGCGTCATTACTGAAGAGGATATTATCGTTGGTCAGGTAACACATCATACTATCCGGCCAGTGCAGCATCTGAGCCTCAACAAATATCAGCTCTTTTGATCCGAGACTGAGTTTATCGCCCGTCTTCACAACCTGAAAATTCCAGTCCTGATGGTAATGACCTTTCAGAGAATTTACCCCGTTGGATGTGCAGTATATTGGCACATCGGGAATATGGCGCATCAGTTCAGGCAATGCGCCGCTGTGGTCTGATTCCGCATGATTGGCGATGACAAAATCAATTTTTTCCAGGGGGATTTCTTTTTTCAGGTTTACCACAAATTCACTCGAAAACTTTCCCCACACAGTATCAATCAAGACTACCTTTTCATCTTTAACCAGATAGGAATTATAGCTTGAGCCCCGATGTGTCGAGTATTCCTCCCCGTGAAATTTTCTTAATTCCCAGTCAACCTTGCCGACCCATACAATATTTTCTTTAATTTTAAACGCCATCATGTTCTCCTATTCAACTTAAAGCATTCCATTGCTATATCTTCTGTATGAATTTTCCTTTCTATACCACCCAACTTAAAATTTATATCTATAAAAATAATAGGAACATAGTAATGCAATTTAGATTTTATATATCAGAGGGCAAAAGGTGCTAAAGGAAGGAAGTTGAGGAAGGCTAAACGGCTGACTCTCACAGATATTCTTTTAAATCCCCTAAACTTACCACACCCTCTCTAATGATTTTGATAGGTGTGCAGGTGGCATCTATGACAGTTGATCCCAGGGGGTTTTTGGTTTTTCCGCCATCAAGTATCAAATCAACCCTATTCCCCAGGCTTTTGTAGACTTCAAGGGCAGTGGTACAGCCCTTTTGACCGGAAATATTTGCACTGGTAGCAGTTATAGGAATATCTGCTTGTTTAACTAACTCCTGTGCTATTGGATTGTTTGATATTCTAATGCCTATCTTTCCTCTATTCCCTGTAAGCAGAGAGGGTAATTTTGGGGATGCCTCGAAGATAATTGTTAACCCCCCTGGCCAAAATTTCTTAATCAGGTTCTCTGCCTTTTCAGGCACATTAGATACAAATTCAGATAAACCCTCTTTTTTATTAATCAATATTGGTATGGGGTTTTCATAGCTCCTACCTTTGATATTAAAGACCTTTCTGATGGCATTTTCATTAAGTGCATTTACCCCCAGACCATAGAGGGTTTCCGTAGGAAAGACTACCACACCTTCTTTATTGATTAGGAAAGCAGCTTCCGAAATAATTAACGGATCAGGAACTATTGGGTCAACTTTAATAACTTTTGTCATTACTCCTCTGTTGGTTAAGGTTTTGAGGTCAGACCCGTAGTCCGCCAGAGGCGGATAACCCAAATGTCGGGTCAGACCCCACCAAATCCCGCATTTGATACGGGGCTGACTTCTCAAGTTTGTTGCGAAGCAACCAACTTGAACCCACATATTCATATCAGGATATTCCTCCTCTATCAAGACAAAAAGAACATACGACTACGAACCCCTTGCTCCTGTGAACTGTTACTTGTCAGCAATCACAGCAACAAAGAGATGACAATGATCAATCCGTTAAAGTAAATACAGCATTCGCACATAGTTTCCATATTGGTCCAGATGCACCCAATCCTGAGTTCTTTTGATAATACCCAACAGCCTGATAAAAATTGGAGATGTAGCAAGAGATGCAAAGGCAAAGCAGGATAGAAGCCCTGAAATGACCAAAATGAGCTTTCGCCTTTTCTCGATCCGATGTCATTCCGTCCTCGGTTTATATCCGATATGGAGATAGGTAAGCCCCAGGGTGAGAGAATGCATTTCCACATCCACGAGTCCTGCGTGCTCCATCAGGCGTGCAAAGTCATGGGCTGTGGGAAAATTCATAATGGAATCCCCCAGGTAATAATAGGCATTGGGGTTGGAGGAAAAGGCACGGGCTAAGACAGGAAGGATTTTCCTCAGATAGATGCGATAGACCCCATTAAAAAATCGGGTCTTTGGAGAGGTCATTTCCAAAACCAGAACCTGTCCGCCGGGAACCACCACTCGCATCATCTCCTTCAGGGTACGGGTTTTATCCGGGATATTTCGTATACCGAAAGCTATGCCAGCCGCATCAAAGCTGTTAGATGGAGAAGGAATATGCAGTGCATCTCCTGTCAGCGTTTTTATCCTTGGCAAAAGTTTTTTTCTTGCAATCTTTTTTTTTCCTGAGTCCATCATTTCCTGGACGAAATCCAATCCCACCACCTGAATGTCCCGATAGCGCAGCGCTGCCTCAATGGCCAGATCACACGTGCCTGTTGCCACATCCAAAAAACGGTACGTCTTAAAAAATCGCATTTTCTTTACGGCAAATCGTCGCCAGGCTATATCTCGACGCAGACTTAGAAAATGATTCAGGAAGTCATATTTTCCGGTGATTGTGGAGAATATCTCTTTCACCATGCCTATTCGCTGGGTATCGGTCACCTGATTTACTGTTGGGTATTTTTTCTCTATAATCTTTGCCATTGGCAGGCACTCTTTTCCAAAAGGTCAAATGATTCGTAAAGGACAATCCCGATCCCTGAGATGCCTATTATCCGTTAAAAGATGGTTCAGGTGCCTGTAGGTTTGCGGAATCTCGGTGAACATTTTCTGGATGGGTTGACTTATGAAATAGTTCTCAGTCAACATCTATAAGTGATTGGTGTGTAGAAAACACGATGGGTCTTCTGCCAGGTAGTCCCCATGATAGGCTAAGGCGCGCCCCCGGCACCCACCGCATATCGTTCGATACTTGCACTCCCCACACTTCCCCTTTAGTGTATTATCCCGCTTTCTCAAATTGACAAATACCTCACTTTCTCGCCAGATCTTCTGGAAAGATGTCTCTCTCACGTTACCCGCGTTTATCTCTACGAAGGGGCATGGCCATACATCGCCGTTGGCTTTGATGTAGACAAACCCCCGGCCCGCAGCACAACCGTGGAATACCTGCTTGGCTAGCCTGAGCCAAGCGCCATCGGATTTGCCGCGCTGCTCCATCAAGTAAGGCCAGTATTGAGGGCCGGCTACTGGTTCGATAATGGTGCTAACATCTTTCTGCTTGCGGGCCAGAGATTTCAGTAATCTCTCGTTTTCATTGAGATTGAGTGTGGCTTCTTCAATGGCGCTTCCTCGGCCCACTGGCACCAACTGATACATCAGCATAATCCCCGCTCCCTCTCCATCGGCCAGCTCGATCAACTCGTCCAGACTGGAGAAATTATACTCCATGGCGGTAACATTTATCTGCAAAAGGATGCCAGCTTTCTTCAGTGCTTGTATGCCTCGCATAGCCAGGTCAAACGCATTATCGTTTCTGCGGATGTAATTGTGAATCGCGCTCTGTGAGGAATCGAGGCTGACTGCCGCCCCAGCAACTCCAGCCTCTTTGAGCTTGAAGGCGACTTCTTCAGTTATCAGTGTGCCATTGGTGGCGATTACATTGGTCAAGCCAGCCTTTCTAGAATGGTGCAATAGTTCGAGCAGGTCGGGGCGCACCAGAGGCTCGCCGCCAGTATATACCAGCATTCGGAATTCATCCACCCCTGCGAGGTCGTCAATGAATCTCTTAGCCTCATCGGTTGTCAGTTCGTCTTTTGCCGGTTTGCTGCTCGCAACGTGGCAATGTATGCAGCGCAGATTACAGGCAGCCGTCACCTCCCATGCCGGATGTGCTGGGAAGCCAATGCAGCCCATACCGATGGATCCCGCAGCTATAGGTAGGGATTTAAAACTGTGCCTGAGGAGCCAGTTGGGAAACTTATTCCACCCCACCAGATTCTTGAAATAGAGCACGCTTGTCAATTGCTTCGCGATTAAAGTCGGAGGCCAGAATATTGATTTCAGCGGCCAAGTGAAAAATGAGGATTTTTGCATCTTGGTTAAACACTCCCCAGCCAGATAGCCAAAGTGTAAGCTAGTGAACTACCCAGATTGACAACTATAGTGAGTCCGCAAATCAACTCCAGCCGCTTTCTATAGAGATAGTTCTTTTTGAACATCAAAACGGCCAGTATCAAACCGATCAAGAAAACCGGAAGGTAGAAGAGGAATGTCACCGCAGGCAATCCCTGGCTCACTGCCAAACCGAATGCAATCCAGGCAATAACTGTCATCCCTATGTAAAGAAAAGCACTGGTGTTTTTCCCCAGTCTTATGACTAAATTTCTCTTTCCCTCGATCAGATCAGCGGGGTAGTCCGGGAATTCGTTTATGAGGATGACATTGAAGATAGTGCAGCCAATGGGTATGGAAATCCAGTGCACGATATTGTCTATCGTGCCGGCTTGCAAATAGAAGGCAGCAGCCACGGGAAGCCATCCGTAGCAGAATCCTATCAGCAATTCCCCAATGCCTCTTTTCACCCAACGCAGCGGCGGGGTGGAATAGAAGAAGCCGGCAATCATGCCAATGACTCCTAGAGGAATAGTCCATGGCCCAGTTTTGTAATAGAACTGAAGAATAAGCCCAATCACTCCGGCCAGGACTATCGCGATGTAGCTGGCGGTTTTAGCCTGTTTGTGCGGCAGCAGGTTCTTTACTATAACCTGAGTGCCACCGGAGAAGGCGTTCCTCTCCATTTCGGCAGAGAGCTTATCCACTTTGAGGTCGTGATATTCCCCGCCATAATAGGTGGAAAGCATGATTAACACAACGGCTATGGTGCTCCAGATAAAGACAGGCCAGTTTATTGTCCCGTATGTATGCCAGGCTAAAACTGTGCCTAGAATGAACGGCAGGACACCCACCAGATGGAATGGTGGTCGGGATAATTGAATCCACCCTTTGATGGTTTCACCTTTTGACTTAGTATCTCTCGCTGGTATTTGTGCGGACATTTTGGGATTCACCTCCGTGATTTCTGAAACACCTTTCGACTCCGGTCTATTTTACAACAATGGCTATCGTTTTCTAATCCTCTTTTAAAAAGCTCAACAATCTTCTGAATCCACTTATTGGATTCCTCCGCAGAAGCGCCGTGCAACCTCAGCGAATGGTCAAGAAACTGCAAATGGTGAGCCTGCAAAAACCTATCCAGCACGCATTCCAGCACAAACGCAGTTGTTTTTGGGTCAAGGTTCGGCCGTATGTCCCCCCGTCGGATGCCATCCTCAATAAGAGATTCAATAAACTTTAGGGATTCCCTGTGAAGTTCCTTCAGTATCTCGTCTTTATAGGGTGAGTCACCAGTAAAAATAATGTGGTAATAGATACGAGCCGGCCCGGGATAATGGTGGACAAAGTCCACCCCGGCTGCCATGATTTTTTCCAGTCTCCGAAAAAAATTTTCATCCTGACTCTTATCACGCACGGTCCGCAGATAGTCTTTCACATGGTTGAGCGCTATACGGTATACGAAGGCAAATAGCCCGCCCTTGCTCCCAAAATACTTGAAAAGGGCGCCCTTAGATATACCTGCTTTCTGTACTAATACATTCATGCTGGCCTTTTCGTAGCCCCTATCGGAAAACTCATCAATTGCCGCTTCCAGAACACGCTGCTGTTTCTCAGCATCCAATTGCAGGAACATTCTGGTTTCAGTGGATTCTATACCCATTTCTCACCCTGCCTTTCTATTGGTGACCAGGTGGTCATTCTATAAAAAGCCTTTCAGTTGGTCAAGAGAAATCTTTGCTGTGACTTACAAAAACAACGCCCCTACCTATAGGTATTTCCTATAATTATACAGCCTATCTATCGAAATTACCTATTTGCAATGAAACAATAGCTGTGGTTTAATCT
>Ga0210056_1000403_pt1 | contig 34807 bp, 52 predicted proteins | sample CryGeyCG2014_080_2_FD_183965 | JGI IMG/M metagenome (GOLD analysis project Ga0210056, IMG submission 183965) | Groundwater microbial communities from aquifer - Crystal Geyser CG07_land_8/20/14_0.80 (SPAdes) (version 2) | ecosystem: Environmental > Aquatic > Deep subsurface > Groundwater | place...
GGAAAAGGGAATTTTTCAGTCTGAACTAATTAATATTGATATTAAACGACAACTTAGTTGACTAATACCCTTTAAAGAATGGTTAAAAAGAAAGGGGGTGGAGTAATCTTATAATTGTTGTAGAAACTTATAAATATGACTAATGGGAGGTAAAATAGAAATGGATATTATGTTGATTTGTCGAGATGCTTTAGAGAATTCGGTTATTAGCAATATAGCTATGGCTATGGAAGCCAAGAAGAACGGAGGTAATCCAGGAATTGTGTTTACACAGGAAGCTCTGGCTGCCCTTGCCGGAGGTTCTTTCCGATGGTCGCCTCTGATGGAAAACCGGGATACTAAGATAAAGGTATCAAAAAATGCAACAGCTATGGGTCTCCAAATAGCAAGCGAAAAAGACAAAAGATGGATTGACATCTACCGTTTGCTCAAATCAGCGAAGGATGCAGGGATTTCACTTATGGCTTGTCCCTTATGGTCACAGCTTTTGCAGGTAGAGGGTAAGCTCCCCCCTGAAATTAGTACTGTAGATTCTCAAACATTATTCAAGGAAATGAACCAAGCAAAAACAATTATAGGAGGATTTTAGCCATGACATGGTCGGAATGGGAACCCGTTACAAACATGAATCTTAAGGAGGTAGTATACCACAAGAAATACAGAGACACCGGTGGTGGGGTAGCAAGGATAATGTTTAACCGTCCGCAAAAGATGAACGCCATGACGAACTTTGGCTGGGCAGAGATAGCTGAAACTGTTTCGGAAGCAAGCAACGATAAGAATATTGGGGTTGTGGTATATACCGGTGCCGGAAATCATTTTGGTGTCGGCGGTGATATGGAATGGGAAGCCGATGGTGGTCTTCAAGGTCCGGGGGGTATGGCATTGGCAAGCGTTCCTAACTTTGATGGTGCAATTCAAAACTGCCTTAAGCCGGTTATTGCAGCCGTAAAGGGGTATTGTATTGGTGGGCATAATCATCTGGCCTATCACTGTGACTTCACTATCGCTTCCGATAACGCCATTTTTGGTCAGAACGGCCCTAGAGTGGCAAGCCCTGCCCACGGTCATCTCGTGGCTTCCTCGGCCTATGTTTTAGGGCTAAAAAGGGCAAAGGAAATGTGGATGGTCTGCCGTCAATATACTGCCCGGCAGGCATATGAAATGGGTCTGATAAATGCGGTTGTCCCTGAGGTAAAACTCGAAGAGGAAGTCGACAGATGGTGTGAGGATCTATTTGGCCTTTCTCCTACGTGTCTTCAGATTGTAAAACAGAGCTTTAATGCTGTTGGAAATGAGATACTGTGGACTACCGATAAGATCCTGTCTCTTATTGCACCTGACTTCTTTGACAGACCAGAGGTGAAGGAGGCGCATGACGCATTCTTTAATAAGAGGACTCCGAATTTCTGGAAAGATGCCAAAAAAAGCTAAGGGCGGAAAATATTAGGTGACAAAATATTGAAGATCATGGTAACAAATGATGACGGCATCCGTTCTCAGGGTCTGGTAACCCTGACCGATGCCCTCAGGTCTATTGCGGAAGTATGGGTCGTGGCCCCGGATAGAGAAATGAGTGCTGTCAGCCATTCATTAACTCTCCATAAGCCACTTCGTGTAAAAGAGATTGCTCCTCAATGCTACTCTGTGAATGGTACTCCTACGGACTGCGTGAATCTGGGTGTTAACAGTATTTTAAAAGCTAAACCTGATTTAATCGTTTCAGGAATCAACAAAGGCGGGAACCTTGGGGGTGATATAGTCTACTCCGGTACCGTTGCTGCTGCCCGAGAAGGAACTATGCTCGGCATACCATCTTTTGCCATTTCCTTGGTTGCGGGTGAGGACTTTAAATTCCAAACTGGTGCCGCCTTCGCTGTAAGACTTGCTAAACATCTCCTTAAAAACGGACTTCCTAAAGGGACATTTTTCAATGTAAATATCCCAAATAACGAGATAGATGGAAATACTCCATATAGAATTACGAGACAGGGTAAAAGGTTTCGCGTCGGTTCTATCGTTGAAAAGGTGGATCCTAGAGGAGAGAAATACTACTGGTTTGGGAACAGTAATATGGATTTCGAGGAGATAAAAGACTCTGATTCCCAGGCTATTGCTCAAAACTGTATTTCAATCACCCCACTCTGCCTGGATTTGACAGATTACTCCTTAATAGAAGAACTGTCCGCATGGGTTTTATAACAACAGTTTCCAATCCCCTTTTGGGAAGGGTTAAATTAAATACCTGGGATGTGAGCAAAGAGATTATACAGGCAAAAAACGCAAGAGAGGCCGTTTCCCAGGCTATCGGTTTACTATCTCAGTTAAGGAGTGATGACCTCATACAAAAGGGTATATACAGTACTCATTTTTCTGATACTTCTTACCGCCTGTGGCAGGACTGTATACGGTGTATACCATAAGGTGGAGCAAGGGCAAACCCTTTGGAGGATAGCTAAGACCTATAATGCCGATATCCAGGAGATATCTGAAATCAATGACATAGATGACCCAGCCAATATTGAAATAGGACAGAGGATATTTATCCCTGGGGCAAAAAGGGTCTTGAATGTAAGTGCCTATCCACAAGGAAAAGAGGACATCCCGGAAAAAAGTGGAATCTTTTACCATAAAGGTAGGTTTATCTGGCCTGTAAAGGGGGAGATAACCTCGAGATTTGGCGTCAGAGATGTAAAGAAACACGATGGCATAGATATTAGAGCCCCAAAGGGTACACCAATTATTGCCGCAGATGATGGTAAGGTAATATACAGCGGAGAGGGGGAAAGGGGATTAAGAGGCTATGGTAATCTAATCCTCCTCAGCCATAAAGACGATTACGTAACTGTCTATGCACATAATGATTGTAATCTGGTTAAAGAAGGAGACGTTGTGAAAAAAGGCCAGAAAATAGCACTCGTAGGGGACACAGGAAGGGCCAATGGGACACACCTTCACTTTGAAATACGAAAGGATAGAAAACCCAGAAATCCTATATTCTTTCTGCCATAATCGCCCCCACCAAATTAACCCCTTTTGAACATCCTGTCTATCTCCTGATACGTTATCTTCCTCAAAATAGGCCTTCCATGGGGGCAGTTGGTAGAAGATCCTACCCTGTCCAGTTGTTGTAATAGGGTTTCAATCTCCCTGGGGCTCAGGCGCTGATTCGCTTTAATAGCCCCATGACATGCCATTAAGATCAGGATTTTTTCGATAGATTCCTCTAATTTGAATGACTTGCCGTAAGGATAGAGTCCATCAATGATGTCCATGATAAGCTGGCGATAGTCCTTGTTGATTAGTATCTGGGGAACGGATTTGACTATAAAGGTATCCCCGCCAAACGGCTCTACCTCCAAACCCACTTCTGATAGTTTACTGATGTGTTTTTCCAAAAATCTGGCTTCTCTATAGCTCAACTCGATGTGTTGAGGCACCAATAACCCCTGGGAGACAACATTGGAATTCAGGTATTCTTCTTTTAGCGTCTCAAAGATGATTCTCTCATGGGCTGCATGTTGGTCAACAAGGATTAATCCTTCATCGCATGAACAGAGTATATAGGTGTCTTTAACCTGACTGATTGGGATCAAAGAAGAGAAGAAGAGAGGAAGGGGGGAAAATGAATACACGGGAAGATCCTCTGCTATTCGATGACTATGATCTTCGACCGTTGAATCTACAGGTGGCATCTCATAAGGAATTACCAATCTTTCCTTAATCCACGGGGCTTTCCTCAAAGTGCCCTGTAGTGCTTCAACAATAAGGTCATGGACCTTTTGCTGTTCTTGAAACCTTACCTCTCTCTTTGTTGGATGGACATTCACATCAACCCAATGAACCGGAATGTTTATAAATAGGATTACTACAGGATACCTATTCTTCATTATTAAGGTTCTGTATGCCTCCATAATGGCGTGATTAACTACCTTATCCCTGACAAATCGCCTGTTTACATAGGTATAAATGGCTCTGCCCGTTGAACGTGTAAAATTGGGTTGAGATATGAATCCCTTAATATCTATAGCCTCTTGCGTCAGCAATACCTCGTACAGATTCCCATAGACATCCCTGCCCAGCAACTCAGTCATTCTATTCATAAGATTTTTGGTAATAGGTGCATTGATGATTACCGTGCCATTATGAACGAGTTTAAAATGTATCTCAGGATTTGCCAGGGCTGTCTGGGCAACAACATCAACGATGTGACCCAATTCCGTATTGTCTGTCTTTAAAAATTTTAATCTGGCCGGTGTATTATAAAAGAGATTGTTGACTTCAATAGTTGTCCCTTCAGGACAGCCCGCTTCAGAAACCTCCTTTATTTTCCCACCCTCAGAGTATACGTGGGTGCCGGCCAAAGAACCATCAGGCTTCGTTGTAATCCGCATCTTAGAGACCGATCCAATACTTGGCAGGGCTTCTCCCCTGAAGCCCATTGTGTTAATTCTAAAGAGATCCGCATCCCGAAACACCTTGCTTGTAGAATGCCTTTCAATGGACAGTAATGCGTCATCTCCTTCCATCCCTTCACCGTTATCCATTACCCGTATGGACCTTCTCCCCCCAGCTTTAATATCGTAACTACTCAGGTGCATAGACTGAAGACTGAAGGCTGTTAGGAAAAAAGGGAATACGGCTCATTTTGAAGTCGTGTTTGGTGTGGGAATACTCTCTCTCCACCAAAGCGCTTCAATCGTGCTTTTCTGATTCCTTCAGCCTTCAGTCTAAACAGCTTCAGCCTGACTACGTGAGTAGTCACTTAATATCAATGATTATCTCTTTTGCCCCCGGCATCGATAGAATTCTCTACCAACTCCTTAACAACCGAGGCAGGTCTCTCTACCACCTCACCGGCAGCAATCTTGTTAGCCAGGCTTTCTGATAAGATTTTAATTTTACCAGGCATCGATGCCTCAAAAATATTTGTACATGTCTACGTTATCTGATTTTCACATAAAATTATATGTAATATCAAGAAAAAAGAGAGAAATGGAACTAATGAATGGTAAAGGATTCTAGATGGAGCACAGCAACAAAGATTTTAAGTGGATATTTTGTACTTGAAGGGGAGCTTTTTTATTTTATTTTTTTAGAAAAAAACTTGACAACATTTCTCAAAAATGATAATTTTATACTATAAAGGTAAGTATTATGATTACCTTTATTATTATAGTAATAACAACTTTATTGCCAGTAATTAACCACCTAACCGTTCTTTTGAAAAAAATTCAAAAATGATTAAATAATATAAATTAATTTTAAGGAGGGTACTATGACAGTAATTAAATTAGTTGTTGGTGGGATACTCCCGTATATTACCTTGGTTGTTTTTTTGTGGGGTATTATTTACAAAATCCGCAAATGGAACAAGGCTGCCCAGGGGAAGATGACCCTCTATCCCACTCCCTCAACCCCAGGTGGGAAATGGAGAAAAATTATTAAGGAAATCCTTATTTTCCAGAGCCTTTTTAAAGGCAACAGGGCTCTATGGGGTGGGACTTGGATATTTCACGCTAGTCTTGCCCTGATTTTCATCGGTCATTTCAGAGTGGTAACCGATTTTCCTATTCTATGGCGTGCACTCGGAATGGGAAAGGATGATGTAGACACTTTCTCGGCCACAGTTGGGGGGATAGCTGGGTTAATTATTCTCGTAATGGGAATATACTTGCTTTTCCGACGAATGGTGATTCAACGTGTTAAGGAAATCTCTGATGGGGAAGATTACTTCACGTTAGGTTTGATCCTTGCCATTATCATTAGCGGAGATATAATGCGGTTTATAACCCATTTTGATCTTGTTCAAAGCAGGGAGTACTTTGCAGCCCTTGTCACCTTTAGTAGGGTATCTGTCCCTGCTGATCCTGCTTTTCTTGTGCACTTCTTTTTGGGACAGTTATTGATAATCTACATACCTTTTAGCAAATTTCTACATATACCCGGTGCATTCTACAGCAAATCAATAATTTATCAAGAATAGAGAGGTGTTATCATGAGTGAAGAAAGAGTAATTTCCCATAGTGATATCGAAAAAGCAATCAACTCTGTAAAGGCCATCAAGGATGGTCCCAGAGCCCTTCAACTATACATGGATATCTGTGCTAAGTGTGGAACGTGCGCTGAGCAGTGCCATGTCTCCAAAGCCAACCCCAATCGTCGAACAAACCCGGCTGCCCGATCTGACCTTATCCGAAAACTGTACAAACAAGACGGTTCAATACTTACAAAGATCAGTGGTCTCTTAAATGGCAACAACAAGAGTTTAAGTGCAGATGACCTCCAAACATGGGTGCGAGACTTCTACGAGTGTTCTGGTTGTCGCCGCTGCGCACTATACTGTCCTTTTGGTATCGATAACTCCGTAATCACGCGTAAAGGTCGTGCTATTGTTCATGCTCTTGGTCTCTCCCCAAAGATGATGGTGCAAACCCAGGAGACATCCGATAAATTCGGAAATGATGAAGGGCAAACTTATAAGTCCTTCATGAATGCCGTTGAATTCCTCGAATCGGAGTTAGAGGAAGAGCACGGCATCCCTATCAAAATACCTGTTGATCAGGAAGCAGACATTCTATTTGTACCGGCCTCGGCAGACCTAATCTCCTTTCCCGAAACTCAGATGGGATCTGCAACGTTTTTCCATGCAGCTGGATTGAACTGGACGATGAGTTCAAAGGCCTTCGACGGCGCAAATTTTGGGCTATTTACTGGGGACGATGCCCACATGAAGCGCAAGAATAAGGTACTCCACGACGCGTGCCTGGAGCTTAAGGTAAAGAAGCTTGTGATTGGTGAGTGTGGTCATGCTTATCGAATCGCAAAGCGTATCGGGGGACCTTTCTATTGGGGCAATGATATCCCTTATGAGGTTACTAATATATTTATACTCGCGGCAGAAAAGCTACGCAAAGGAGCCTTTAAGCTTGACCCAGGTAGAAATGCAGAACCTGTGACTTATCATGACCCGTGCAACTTCGCACGAAGCACTGGGGTAATTGAGGAACCACGAGCTTTATTGAGGGCATGTGTAACTGATTTCCGGGAAATGACCCCAAACCGTGAAAATAACTGGTGCTGTGGAGGTGGAGGTGGCCTGGCGGTTATGGACGGCAAAGAAGGGGTAAAGAAGAATGAGGTTACTTTCATGGAGTACAGAATGAACGTTGGAGGAAAGATGAAGTTGAATCAAATTAAGGAGACAGGAGCAAAATACGTGGCAGCCCCATGCGCTAACTGTAAACGACAGATTATGCAACTCATGGACTACCACAAGATGGATGTTAAGGTCGGAGGAGTGTTCGACCTCTTCGATAAAGCTGTAATCTTGGACAAATAAGGAATGAACACAGAAAAACTAAGATCCCGCAAAATAGTTTAATCGTCTAAAGAATTAAAAAAATAAAAATGGTAATTGTTTAAAAAAGGAGGAACATTAAGATGGGACCTTTGGAAAAGGAAAATGTAAGAAAAAGAGTCGTTGTCATCGATGATGAGGAGGACTTGACAACCTACTTCTCAACAATATTGGAAGAGAATGGTTTTTCCGTTAAAACAGCCAACAACGCTGTGGACGGGGAAAAATTGATAAGAGAGGATCCTCCTGATTTGATTTGCCTGGATTTATTGATGCCTGGAAAAACAGGTGTAAATCTGTTTCTCAGATTGCATAGACTAGAAGAGCCGTTAAGGGATATTCCCCTGATCATAATTACTGGTATCAAGGAAAAAATCAACGTCGATTGGAAAGATATTGTCTCTAAATCCAAAGCTCGAGTACCTGATGGTTTTATTGAGAAACCTGTAACGCCGCAACGTCTTATGCGTGTCGTCAACAATGTTCTCAGCCGTGGACCTGAGAAGGAGGTTGTATTCGAGTAGTGACAATAGGGTCGCATCTTGAGGGGCTGTTGCCCAAATCCCTTTTTCTATCCCATTGGCCATGCGTAATTTAGGCTATAGGCTAATAGCCTTTTATGTTCATAATTGTGCCCAATATTCTTGTGATTCACTGGGAGGTGTGGTAAAATAATACATTATAAATACAAGGAGTTTAGTGCTATGATGGGTTATCAACCACCTCCCCAGGAGAACTTATTTATTTTGGGGATTATTGTTTTGGGCAACAAACCGTTAAGACGCGACCCCCCACTAGACCCCACTACAGACATACCGAAAGGGGAGAGAAACAGGGAATACAAACTATACCTAAAGGAGGTATTTGAAAATGTCTACTCGACAAGTTTGAAGGGAAATGGTAGATTTTTAAGCTGTCCGCTATAGATAATGTCATGTACAATGTCAACTTATATAATGTGAGGATAAAAGTAATGTCGTTTGAGATTGTAAGAAAAATTATCCCTTTTTCCCAAAAGGGCTATTGTTGCAGCCAGATATTATTTCTTCTTGCCCTTGAATCCAAAGGCGATGCAAACCCGGATCTAATCCGATCGATGGCCGGCCTATGCAATGGCATTGGATACAGCGGTGAAATATGCGGGGTTTTGACCGGTGCAGCATGTTTGATTGCTTTCTTTGCCGGCAAGGGATCGGATGAGGAACAGGAGAATGACCGTTTTAACCTGATGGTTTCGAATCTGGTGGAGTGGTTTCAAGAGAGTATCGGAGGCAAATACAACGGCATTAAATGTGAAGAGATTTTGGGAGAAGATGGAATAGAAAAACCGGATTTAAAGATATGCGCGAATATCATAGCTAAAACGTACAGTATGGTAACAAAAATACTAGAGGAAAACGGCTACAAAATCTGAAAAAAATTTACGTGTCCCTAATTTATTTTTTCGCGGGAAGCATAAGGGAGGAGAAGAATGAGCTCACAAGAAATCGGTAGTTATAAATCGATTAAGCTGATAAAAAGCAAAAAGGTCAATGAGTTAATTGAGCAGAGGTATCTTACTGACGAAGATTTGCAGATAGTGATCCATAATGCTGAAACAACTGGGTATAAGCTCTATCAGGAGGGGAACAATAGATTTCTAACCAGGTCGGCGAAGTACTTACCGGTAATCTATGCCGAATATACCCCAACAGATGATGGATATGAGGTTCACAGTGCTTACGGTCATCGTTCTATAATCATTTAGGGAGGACAGATTATGGTGCAATGGCGTTGCTTCCAATGCCACGAGGATATGGCTGAAACTATAGTGGAATTAGAGTTTTCAGGTGTTGAAGGATCGGCAGAAGGGATAAAATGTCCGAAGTGCGAGGTTAAATATCTTTTGGAGGATATCGTAATAAACAAGGTTTTTCCGGCAGAAGCAGAGTTGAGTTATAAGTAATACGGTTAAGGGGCGAAAGAAATCCGTGAACAATCTATGTTGCAAATGTGGGTTAGACCAGGTCTTAGAAAATACCTTACATCCCGGTGGATTAAAACTGACAGAAAGACTTGCAGGGGTTGCCATGTTAAAGCCGGGTTGCAAGGTTCTGGAAATCGGCTGCGGTAAGGGCATTACTGCCTTATTCCTTGCCCGAAATTATGGATGTTCGATTACCGGTATTGATATATCACCGATCCAGATCGCTTTGGCAAGAGAGAGGGCAAAAAATGAAAACATGGTTGGGAAAACAAGCTTTATAACTGCGGATTGTCAGGAATTGCCGTTATTCACCGATCTTTTTGATATGGTATTCAGTGAGTGCTCCATCTCACTAGTTCAAAACAAGAAGCGAATCTTGGATGAGATATGGCGCGTCTTAAAACCCGGGGGAAGGCTGACAATTACCGACCTTGTCCAAAGAGATAATGAAGTTACAAAGGAACCTTCTAAAGCCACTCCCCTTTTCATAAGTTCGTTCGCTTTATTCCCCTGTATTGACAATGCCGAATCTTTAAAAGGTTATAGGAAACTTCTTAAAAGCGTGGGGTTTCAAGACATATACACAGAAGACTGTTCCATAGCATTAAAAGAGGCATTCTTCCGAATGCGGCTGCGCTTTGGCCGAATGGATACATTATGGAAGGAAATCGGCTGCGCCTGTGATACGTGTGGTAATCCGATACCTCCAGACGAATGTCAAAAACAAAGAAGAAAAACCAGCATCGGTTATGCGCTCATTACAGCGACAAAGGAGTAATATCGGTATGGAACAGATAATCGGAGAAACACAGAGCCTATGTCCGAAATGCATGTCCAGGATTCCGGCGGCGAAGGTGGAACAGGATGGGGATATTTACCTCAAAAAAGAATGTTCCCTCCATGGCAGTTTCAATGTCCTCATCTGGCGAGGAGATGCCAAAAGCTACAAAGAATGGGAACAATTTGGCAATGATGGATGCCCTCCAATAAAGCCACTTACCTCTGCCAAAAGAGGTTGTCCTTTTGATTGCGGCTTATGCCCGTCTCATGAGGTGAATGCCTGTACAATGGTAATGGAAGTCACCTCTAAATGTAATCTGGTGTGTCCGATCTGCTTTGCCGATTCAGGAAATGGTTCGGCACAGGAACCTGACATGGATACCCTAAAAGAGATGTTTAAAATCGTCTTGGAAACAGTCGGGCCATGCACGATCCAGATCAGCGGAGGAGAACCTACCTTACGCGACGATTTACCCAGGATTGTTGCCATGGGTCGTGAAATGGGTTTTGATCATATCCTATTGAATACCAACGGCATACGATTCGCAAAAGACAATGAATATCTCCATAAGCTGAAAGATAGCGGGTTAAGCGCTGTTTATCTTCAGTTTGACGGCGTAAGCGATGATGTCTATCGCTTTATCCGTGGCAAGAATCTCCTTGAAACGAAAGTGCAGGCAATTGATAATTGTATTCAAGAAAGGATTGGGGTCGTTTTGGTCCCTGTTTTGATCCCAAAGATCAATGATCATCAAGTCGGTGATATTGTTCGATTCGCAAAAGATCGGATTCCCTATATAAAGGGGATCCACTTTCAGCCAATTAGTTACATGGGACGATACCCCGACATGCAACTGGATAAAGACAGGATAACAATACCGGATGTTTTAAATGCGCTATGTGAGCAAACAGACGGAGAGTTTAAGCTGGAGGACTTCTTGCCACGTGGTGTCAAAGGCTCTCATTGTTCCTTTTCGGGCTTATTCGTTTTGAGAAAAGATGGGCGAATAATTCCGCTCAACAATCTGTCCGACCGATTGGTGTCGCAACAACGTGGGTATCAAGTCACAGAGGAGAGTTCGCGACAATTCATGTCGCTGTACTGGCGGTTCCATGAGGAAAGAAATGAACCTGTCTCAGGCGCATGCTGTGGAAGTTTAGATCCTCCTGCGAAACCGGTTTCAGGATACCCTTTCGAGCGGATATTAACGCATGGCTTAACCATCAGCTGCATGCCTTTTCAAGATGTTTGGAATATTGATCTGGAAAGATTAAAAGGATGTTGTGGTCATGTAGTTACATCAAACAAACAAATAATACCATTTTGTGCCCTGTACCTTACAGATGCGAATGGACAAAGACTATATATCGGAGATCAAAATGGAAACTTGCTATGTAGAGACGTGGCTTCACAATAAGGTTCGGCAAACCGCGATAGATTATCCTGAATTCGGCCGCGGTGATCGTTTTAAAGACTTATCCCATATCAGCAGATCTCATATTGAAGCGTTTCAATTTTTCAGGCTAAAGAGAGTACTGGATTACGCTTTTCAAAAAAGCAAGTATTACAAAGAGATGTTTTGTAAGATAGGGATAACGCCTGATGATATCAGAAGCATGGACGACTTTGTAAAACTGCCGTTTACTGACCCGGACAATCTGGCAGATATTCCGCATAAGTTCGTTTGCGTTTCCCTGAAAGAATTTGCGCAGGAATACCTTTTAGACACATCGGGAACGGAGGGGGAGCCCAAAAGGGTGGTCTGCACACAGCATGATATCGATCAAATGATCGATTTCATGTCTGCCGGGATGCGCACCGTTTCTAAAAGTAACGATACCATCATGTTAATTCTTCCAGATGGCAGGCCGAACAGCCAATCCGATCTGCTCTCTAAAGGTGTGCTAAAAATGGGGGGCATTCCTGTAACTTGCGACATTAGCGTATCCCCTAATGAGTGCATACAAGCCATAGAGAGGCATCGTCCCGGGGTGATATTCACCTCTCCATCCCGTATTCACAGGATTACGATGGGGTATAAACCAAGGAGTCGTCTCAGCGAACTGGGGGTGCAGACATTGTTTCTCACCTCCGAACATGTATCAAGCGCCATGAGAAAGAAACTAAAAGAGATTTGGAACTGCGAGGTCCATGGCCATTACGGAATGACTGAAATGGGCATCGGTGTCTCCATTGAATGTCATGCCCACGATGGCTACCATTTCAACGAGGCAGACCTGCTGTTAGAGGTGATAGATCCTAACACTGGAAAGTTAATAGAAGATGATTCGGAAGGCGAACTTGTGTTTACGACTTTGATCAGAAAGGGCACACCTTTGATACGCTACAAAACACATGATATATCAAGGGTGATCAGACAACCTTGCCCCTGCGGTGCAGCTACCCTGAAAAGGATAGGAAGCCCCGTAATAAAAATGAGGTCATTTGTGACTATAGGCAACAACGATACGATTTATCCCTCATTTTTTGATGATGAGATATATTCCGTACCCGAAGTTGTGGATTATCAGGTAGTCATCTCCAACAAAGAGAACAGGGACTGCATCAAATTTGTGCTGGAAACAATGGAGGAGGGACTTGAAATTGAGAAAGAGATAAAAGAGAGGCTGTTGAAGAATCCTGTTATAGACAGCAACATTGATTGTGGAATGCTTTCATTGGCTGAATTTGAACTTGTAAGCATGGGAACGCTTCGTAGCAAAAGCAGGGCAAAGAAGCTGATAATCGATAATCGTAAAAGATGCAAAAATCAGAGGAGTTTCATATAAATGAACAAACTATTTGAACCTGTTCAATATTATACTTTAAAGACATCGCTCCATTTCCCGGTTTTTGCGTGTTCGTAGAGGATATCAATGGTTGCAACAATGTCATGCTCGATCACGTGAATGAAGACATTATTGTGGCCCATATAAGTATTGTTGGCTTCTATATGATATCGGTTTTCCTTAGTCAGACCGTAATAACGCTCTATGCCGGTACGGAGTTTCTTGAGCCGGTTGTAGGGCCTCGAACTTGGTACAGCCGGTCCTACTCTCCGGTAGTCATCTTTAAAGTAGGCATAAGTCATGCAGCCGAAGCGACTTTTGGAGTTCTGGTACTGGCAAGAGAAAAGTAGCCTTTGCGGATCATCGAGACAGGCGCGATAACAAGCGAACTTGGTACGTCCAGAATGACTTTGTTCCTCACCATTTTTGGAAGATCCGGGATTGGCGGAATGAGCAAACCTACTTTGTGTGCCTCCAAGACAAAAAGTTTATGGATTTGGACGAATCCTTCCGGCCCAAGACGCTGGCGTAGCGTGTTGAAAGTGTTGTGTGCGGGGATGTTGTGGCGGCTGATACCGATGGCTTCGCGATAGATTCGGACTTTAGCCAGCTTCTCGCTGAGTTCCCGATCGGATGAGATATGTTCCCTCACTTTTAGAATACGCACCAGCACCAGCGATGTGGCATAACCTACCGGGCCAGTAGATTGGTACTTGGAGAAAATCTCTTTGATGCCCCTTTTGTCAATACGGTGGAAGTACTCCAAGAATTATATCTCCTGAGGTGTGCGTGAGTATGACATGTTCCATCTCTCCTGTTCAATATTGGTGTTCAATATTCCAGGAGTATATAGAACAAGGGCCACAAAACAAAATTGTAAAAAATATTGGAACTTACACGATTCCTTAGCTTTTATTTGATCGCTGAAATCTTGAGTTACTTTCTTGAAGTAGGCTGCATAACTGCTGTAATATCAACAAGTTGTAATGTTGAACCGGCTTAATTTATTCTTTACAGGTTTAATATGAAAGGTTTACCACCCTTATCACGTCTTCAATTTCACGGAAATCGCCCCACCCCTGTGTACAGAAAACTATCATTTCACAACAAAATACTGCTCATTATCTTCCTCTTGCTTTTACTGTTTGGCCTATTGGGGGCGATCGCTCTTCAATGGGCACTTAAAGTTCATCTTATAAAAGAGTATGAGAACCACTTCCAAACTATCACCGATTCATTATCTCATCGCCTGGTATCCATGGTTTCGCTTGGAGACAGAACAGGAGTAACACACTTGCTTTCAGAAGAGAATAAACTCTATGGAAGCAGTCTCTACATGATTGTTACTGACAAAAGCGGAGTAACGCTGGGGCAATCGTTAGACAGAGAATTACCGTTACAATATACCCAACATAATCTTGGCAACGAAGGTACCGATAAGAAAAATAGCCAAAACATTAAAGCCCACGATAAAACCATCATGGAGATAGCTTCGCCTATCATTCATGAGGGGAAAAGCATCGGTGCAGTAAAGATCGGTTTTTCTACATCATCGATGAATACTTTCCTCAGGCGGGTTATGACCATCTATCTATCGATCTTCGGCACCATGATTTTCATTTTCTTCCTCATTGTAAGACCTTTTCTCCGATATACCACACGCCCAATAGTCACTTTGACCCACATTGCAGACGAAATATCAGTGGGTAACCTGGATATGGATATTTTCTTTGGGAAGCATGTCAATTGTTGGGAGATCAAAAAGTGCGGGCATAGGAACTGTGCAGCATATACTAATATAGCAGTTCAATGTTGGTTTGTAGATGGTACACCTTGTGAGGGTTATGAACCCAAATTCCCCGAAAAGCTCAAAGGATGTCGAAAATGTGAAGTCTACAAAACCCATAAAGGAGATGAGATCGTTCAATTGGCTGATTCATTTCGACACATGATTTACATACTCAAGACTTCCAGGGCTGAACTTGAGAAGTCTTACAAATTTCAGAGCAACATGATCCAGAATTCTTTAATGGGAATCATTGCAACAAATGAGATTGGAATTGTAAAGATTTTCAACCTTGTGGCCGAAAACCTAACCGAATATTGCGAATCTGAGGTCATCGACAGACTGACTTTAAAAGACTTCTTTTCCGAAGAGATTGCAAAAAAAATTAACCGTCCACTCATATATGACTATGGTCTAGTGTTACGTGGTTTTAGATCCATGGAATCTGAAGTCATGGACAAGAACAAAGAGCCAATACCAGTTAGAGTCTCGGGTATAAACCTGTACGAGGAAGAAGAACATTTAGGAAAGGTTTTCTTTTTCCAGGATCTTCGAGAGATAAAGAGACTTCGTCAGGAACTGATTCAGTCCGAAAGGCTGAGTGCCACTGGTCAGGCTGTAGCCAGCATCAGCCATTCGATTAAGAATATATTGGACGGCCTCTTGGGAGGTGTATATGTATACAAGACAGGAAACAGGATAAATAGTGAAAAGGATACTAAAAAGGGATGGAAGATGATCGAGAAGAACATAGACCTCATCTCTGAACTTGTTATAGATTTACTTAACTACGCCAAAGAACGAAAGCCTATCTTTCAAAAGTGCAACCCCAAAGATATAGTGGAGGATGTCATCGAAACAATGGAGGGTAAAACCCATAGTGATAATAAGATCGAAATTATCTCGGAATACGAGGGAGATTTAGGTGATATTTACGTAGATTCACACGCCTTGCATCAATGCCTAATGAACTTGGTATCTAATGCCATCGATGCTACTCCTCCCCGATATCAGGGCATAATTGTTATTAGACTTAAATCGAAAAATCAGGATGGGATTATCTTCGAAGTATCAGACAACGGCATTGGAATAAAAAAAGAAATCCAGGAAAAGATTTTTCACGGAATGGTTAGCACCAAGGGTTCAACAGGTACAGGTCTTGGGCTGTTAGTCGTAAAGAAAATCGTATCGGAGCATGGAGGAACTATAAACGTAGAATCTGAAGAGAACAAAGGCTCGTGCTTCAGAATCTGGCTGCCTAAAAATAATGCAAATATCCCAGCCTTCGGTTCCAAATAGATAGAGACCTTTGCATAACCTATCGAGAGCTTTGAAGAAGTACCCCTGAGAGCGAACATCGTCAAAAATCGTAAGTCGGAAATCGTAAATGGATTTTATTCTATTTACGACTCCCGACTTACAACTCACGATCATAGATGGGTCAAAAAATGTATGCTGAAGCGAAAAGGGGTAATTTTTCAAAGCTCTCAGACAATCTCTTATTTACTTATTTGCACCCGACATCTGCAGGAATATCCCTTTCTTAAGAATGTCCTCTAAAGTAGTAGTTCCCAAGTAGTCCTTGATTAGCTCACTAAGCTCAACCCAGGTTGGACGCGATATGCATTCGTCAGATCGGTAGCATAATTTCGCATCTTTAACACAGTCAATAAGCGACATATCTCCTTCGACAGCATACAGGATGTCAGCCAGGGTTATTTCTGAAGGGGCACGGGCAAGCAGATATCCTCCGTTTTTTCCTCTAACGACTCTTATGAGCCCAGTCAGTTTTAGAACACCCATTAATTGAGTCAGGTATTTCTTTGAAATGCCCTGATTTTTCTCTATTGTTGCCAGGGGGAGCGGTTCTTTCCCATGATGAAGCGCAAGTTCAATCATCGCTCTAGTAACATATCTTCCTCTACAAGACAATCGCATCTAGATTACAACTCCTCCTTTGGCAAAAATGCTCGTTCAATAACGAAACGGAATGACTGTGTCATGTGCACCATACTTCCCAAATGTGTCTTTGCAGCCACCTTTCTTGCTTGTTCAATGGGAGAATAGCAAACAAGGAGTATATCTCTACATGATGCATCAATGTCGGTCTCATCAGCAAGGGCAATTGGTGTCCAGATTTTTCCAGCTCTGTCACTAAGCACAGGACATCTGTTCAAACTAGAATTGCCATTGGCCTGACCCAACATTTCTCCTTTTCTTCCCATACGAAAAACCAAGGGGAAGGAGACACGGGAAATATCCGTGACGCTCCAGGGGCACATGGATTTCAAAGAAAGAAGGTCTCTGAAGACCACGCCTGGGTTTTCAGCCTCAATACCCTGACCACTGAAAACTCTTTTAGCTAAGAGTTCGAATGACGATACACACCTCTCCCTGGGAAGACCCCCGTTCATCAGAAGTGAACGAGTGGAGAGAACGACAGGTTCATCCATATACGATTTATCAAAGAATTTTCTCTGAAATATGGAAACTGCCCCATCAATGGCAATACGCAAAGCAGCCTCGTGTTCTCCATCCATTAACCTCAGCCAGGCGAAATGGAGGCGACATCCTTTCAGTTTGTTGAAGCATTCTATTTCTGCAGAAGATGGTAACATCTATTTATAAATTCCTCAGTTACTGCCTATTTTTTAGTTCATATTAGACAATATTAGAAATGTCTAGTTAAATGATTATATATAGTATATCAGTAAGTGTTGAAGATGTCCAATTAATTTCCCAAAATCGCCGCAGAAATTGCACTCTTTACCCCTCTCTCGAGTGCTATCGGAAGAGCCCAGTTTTAATCCCCGGGTCTTCCTGCTCTCACCAAAGAAAATATGGTAAAAACATGGTAACTGGGGGGCACATGTAGAATCAACCTGTACCATCCTCTATCACCAATCTTTTTAGCCTCTAAGGCAGCCTCTTCCGGAACTATCTCATTACAAGGAGAGAGCCTTTTTGTATCTTTCCTGCCTAATCTTTACTGTCTGATATATACATCAAATTGAATTTTTGCAACTCTTTCCTCAACGGCTCAATCTTATTCCTATTGATGTTCTTCATCCTTATGTAAGCATGACGGAATCCTTCTTTGGCCTGTTCATACGATGTCATTATGCAGAGCATACGCCCTCCGTAGGACCGTATAGTACATCGGCAACTTCTTTAATAGAACCAGGCTTATCTTGAAGCTCAAATGCAAATTGGATACCACCCTGTCGAACGCCTGTCATACTGATGAGGACCTTAAATAAATCCGACTCCGTGATAATCCCTAACAGCTTTCCATCCTCCACTACAGGAAGTACCCCAATCTTTTCTTCTGACATAATCAAAGCCGCTTCCTCTATTGTATCTGTTGGAGAAATGGTTTTCAGGTTCTTCTTTGTCATAATGTTCTTAATCTTTATCTTATCTATAAGATAATTCAACTCGTTAATAGCCAGACTTGTAGCCCTGGATGCCGATTCTCTGTTAATATCAAGATTCGTTACAATCCCTACCAATTTCCCTTTTTTCATAACAGGCAGACGTCGGATCCTGTTTTCATTCATCAGTTTTATAGCCGTATGCATGGATTCATCTTCATCAATGGTTATTAAATTTGTTGTCATCCAATTCTTTACTAACATATTGAGACCTCCTTTTAATGATATTCGTATTGTCAAAAGAAAAACCACAGAGAACACAAAGTTTTTAAACCCACAAACTATTTTGAAGAATTAAGTATTGTGTCCCCCGAATTCTGAAAAAGGTCTGTTGTCTTCGATTGCCCCGTTGTGTTATGTGGTGGGGGAGCCCCGGTGCAACTACACGACCTATTCTCGCCATAGTTAAATAGTACTATCGCAAATCTTCCTTGTCAATAATTAAGTATTGTGTCCCCCGAATTCACGAATTCATTGTGTCCCCCGAATTCTGTAATTCTGTCTGGACGGTTCACTTGCTATTTTCCATGGTCTGCGCAAATTAGCTGATTATGACAAACAAGGAAAACTGAAATAAACAAAAAAGAAAAAGGCGGCGTAGGTCCGCCGCTCGTCTTCTGTTCCAGGGGAGACATTCCAACTCCAAATTTACCTTTTCTCCGAGGACAGGAAAGCGGACCTACTTTTTTCATTTGACATCACTGCTTAAGCTGTTATAATGAACCAATACAAGGACACAAAGTATCGGATGAAAACAATAACAATACATTTCAGTTTGCATTTACCGGCAAAGCTAAGAAGAAAGAAAAAGTGGTTTCTTGCCTCCTGCCCGATTTTAGACGTTCATTCCCAGGGCGAAACGGAAGAACAAGCTAAAAAGAACCTTGCCGAAGCTCTTACCCTTTTTTTTATATCCTGCCATGAACGAGGCACTCTTGACGCTGTTTTAAAAGAATACGGTTTTACTCCTATTCAACCTTCTGTGTATGAAAAAACACCAACCATATCTGGCATCGAATATATTGACGTTCCGATTCCCTTTTACGTCAATATGAATAATCGTCAACGATGCCACGCGTAACACCGGTCAACTGGAAAGTCCTTGAGTGTATATTCCTGAAAGACGGCTTTGTGTTCGACCGGCAAGTAGGTGATCATCGTTCCTATGTTAAACCAGGCATTGCCAGACCTGTCGTTATCCCCACTTATAAAGGAATAGATACTGATATTATCCTGTCCAATATGCGCACTGCTAGGATGTCCCGCGAACGATATTTTGCACTTCTGAAAATGTGCAAGTAGCCCGTCTCGTCGCCGAAGATTTAAGGTTCTTTCGTAAAAAAGTTGAAGCAGGCGCCGCGGTACAGGGGTTAAGAAAAAAGCGCATCGGATTTAAGCTTATTTCAGCTAAAAGGCCTTCTTATTTAATTTATCGATCATTTAGTTCAGGAAGGACCGTCTGATTAATAAATTGCCCATCTCATAATGACGTTTCACAGGAGGGATACTGATGGATATCTGGGAAAACCGGCGGGGAGAGATCGTCATCCTGGCCGTTCATGGCAAGCTCGATGTTGCAACCTTGCCGCTCTTTGAAGAGCGGGTCCGCCCCATGCTGGACAGGGGAGAACGGCTCTTTCTGGTCGATTTTGCCCACCTTGATTATGTCAGCAGCGCCGGGAATATCCAATCGTGCTTGTCGCGGCATGATACGATTCTATAGAAAAACCGACTGACTGTTAAGTAATTTATTAATTAGAAACAACGTCCTCAAATACTCCCTTTCAAAAACCACCGAGTTGTTGGCGGTCAGGTAGAGTGGTTAGCTTCCGGTTGCTTTTAAAAGCCGTTTTGGAAGTAAAGAAACAACAGGATGTCCACAATCCTTTTCTTTCTTTTTGAGATCGGCGCAAATTGCCTTCAAATTATAATTAAATTTGGCTGCATGCGCTTCGCGAACCTTTCTGATTTCTTCAACAATTGGGTCTTTTTTCATGTTTATTCCTCTTCAAGCTCCTCTGGCGAGCATATTACAGGGCATTCATACCCATTTTCTTCAGCAAACTTGGCAATTCCTTTTATCATTTTTGCGTTATTGATGTGATGAAAGTTCCAAGTCACAAGAAAATCCATGCCGTTGATGATAGCTAAAGCAATATGCAAAGCATCCTCAGAGTGACTGGAATCAGACCGACTTTTACCAACGCTGCTGCAAGTTCTTCAGCCTCATCCGTTATTTCCAGCACTGGCATTCCTTCGATAGCCTTCAATCGGCTCGCTGCTGCGATAGCCCCCCCCCGCTTGCTTCTTCTAAGACCAGTGCTGATATGTATGTGTCAAACTGATTCAAACTTTCTTCCCACCATTCCCGAGTGACTTGTTGTCGAGCCGCCGTCACAATGTCTCGGCTCGGTCAATTCGTATAATAACTGACAACGCTCGTTTCAATATAAATTTTTGGTTTCATGATTCTCTATAAATGACGATTCATAACTGAATTCTGGAAGCTAATGCAGAGATAACCCGCCGGGCCGGAGATGGTCCCAAAATCCCCGAAGGAGTTCCCTGTCGGGTTGATTAACTGGTTAGCCGGTCATTTTTTCTGTCTCTACCAAAGTCCCATTAACGAACTTATGAATAATGCTCGAAACGTACGTCTGGTACGGTAAGCCTTCCTTGACCGCCTTTCTCTGTAATTCAACAAGGTCTCTTTCGGAAATCCGTATGTTTAGCCTCTTGTCTTTTCTCAAGGTGTTCCGTGCATACTCCATCAGTTCCTTCTTTCTTTTTGAAAAGTCTGTGACTGGAACCCATTCGCCTTTCTCGAAACTCTCAAGAATTTCCTTTTCTTCTTTAGACAGTTTTGTTTTCATGTTTTTCTCCAAGGTATTTCTCTGTCGCCTTCCTGCTCGGGATAATCGTTTTCAGGAACAGTTCTCCCTCATCCTCGACGTAGGGGACAAGATAAGCGTAGTTATCAATTCCGATAACCATAATGCATTGGCCAGTATATTTCTGCTGGTTGGGGTGTAGATAGTCATCAAGCACGTCGCCGTTTTCGATGTGAAAAACCAGATCCTCAAAACATATCCCCCTTGACTCTTTAAGCGATTGGCTTTTTTCCGTATTCCAATTAAGGCGTTTCATTACTTACTATTTTATCACATTGTGTGCATTTTGGCAACAGAGAAAAATTGTCTTCCATCTGCGGCTAATGTTCCGGTTCAGCGGCGGCTGTAAGCCATCCGCTGGAACCGGTGTTGGCTGAGCATTTTTTGCCGCCCTGTCAGAAACCCTCGAAGACGTTTATGCTGTGATCAGGTGAGGTCGAAGCGATCAAGGTTCATCACCTTGGTCCAGGCCGCCACGAAGTCCTGGACAAACTTCTTTTGCGCGTCCGCACTTCCGTAGACCTCGGCCAGAGCCCGGAGCTGGGAGTTCGAACCAAAGATGAGATCGACACGCGTGCCGGTCCACTTGACTTCGCCAGTCTTGCGATCGCGCCCTTCAAACATGTCCTTGGCGTCCGATACCGCCTTCCACTCCGTCCCCATGTTGAGCAGGTTCACGAAGAAGTCGTTGGTTAGCGCTTCCGGCTTCTTGGTAAAAACGCCGTGCTGGGTCTGTCCGAAGTTGGTGTTCAGCACGCGCATGCCGCCAACAAGCACCGTCATCTCTGGTGCGGTCAGCGTCAGCAATTGCGCCTTGTCAACCAGCAACGCCTCGGCCGATAAGGTGTATCGACCCTTGAGGTAGTTGCGGAAGCCATCCGCGATCGGTTCGAGCACGGCGAAGGAGGCCACATCGGTCTGCTCCTGCAAGGCATCCATGCGTCCCGGCGAGAAGGGAACCGTCACATCGTGACCAGCCTTCTTCGCGGCTTGCTCGACGCCGGCACAACCAGCCAAAACGATCAGGTCGGCAAGCGAGACCTTCTTGCCGCCAGAGGCGGCGCGGTTGAACTCGCTCTGGATACGTTCGAGAGTGTTCAGCACTTTCGCCAGTTCATCCGGCTGGTTGACTTCCCAATCCTTCTGCGGCGCGAGGCGAATTCGTGCGCCGTTCGCACCGCCGCGCTTGTCGGAGCCACGGAAGGTAGACGCCGACGCCCAGGCGGTCGACACTATTTGGGATACGGACAGCCCCGAAGCCAGGATCTTGCCCTTGAGGGAGGCAATGTCCTGCTCATCGATCAACTTGTGATTGACCACGGGGATGGGGTCTTGCCAGATGAGCTCTTCGGCAGGAACCTCCGGGCCGAGATAGCGTGCGCGCGGGCCCATGTCGCGGTGCGTCAGCTTGAACCACGCGCGGGCGAATGCGTCCGCAAACTGGGCCGGGTTCTCGTAGAAGCGTCTTGAAATCTTTTCGTAGGCGGGGTCGAACCTCAAGGAAAGGTCAGTAGTCAGCATGGTTGGCGCGTGACGCTTCGATGGGTCGTGGGCATCCGGAATCGTGCCGGCGCCGGCGCCACCCTTCGGTTGCCACTGATGCGCACCGGCCGGGCTCTTCGTCAATTCCCATTCGTAGCCGAATAGGATCCTGAAGAAGTTTTTGCTCCACTTCGTTGGCGTGTTGGTCCAAATGACCTCCAGGCCGCTGGTGATCGCGTCCCCGCCTTTGCCGGTGCCGAAGCTGCTCTTCCAACCGAGGCCTTGCTCCTCGATACTGGACGCTTCGGGCTCAGGCCCGACATGGGACGCAGGGCCGGCGCCGTGGGTTTTGCCAAAAGTGTGACCGCCAGCGATGAGCGCAACCGTCTCTTCGTCGTTCATGGCCATGCGAGCAAAAGTCTCGCGGATATCCTTGGCCGCCGCGATCGGATCCGGGTTGCCGTTCGGGCCTTCCGGATTGACATAGATCAGCCCCATCTGCACGGCAGCGAGCGGATTTTCGAGGTTCCGGTCGCCGGAGTAGCGTTTGTCATCCAGCCACTTGTTCTCGGAACCCCAGTAGACGTCTTCTTCCGGCTCCCAGACATCCTCACGACCGCCAGCAAACCCGAAGGTCTTGAATCCCATCGACTCCAGGGCGACGTTGCCCGCAAGAATCATGAGATCGGCCCATGAGATTTTCTTGCCATACTTCTGCTTGATCGGCCAAAGCAGCCGGCGCGCCTTGTCGAGGTTCGCGTTGTCGGGCCAACTGTTGAGGGGAGCGAAGCGCTGCTGACCGGCACCGGCGCCGCCGCGACCGTCAGCGGTGCGGTACGTGCCGGCGCTGTGCCATGCCATGCGAATGAACAAGGGCCCGTAGTGGCCGAAGTCCGCCGGCCACCAGTCCTGCGAGTCGGTCATCAGCGCCTGCAGATCCTTCTTTACGGCCGCCAGGTCGAGGCTCTTGAACTCTTCGGCGTAGTTGAAGCCCTTACCCATGGGGTCGGACAGTGGAGAGTGCTGGTGCAGGATTTTGAGGTTCAGCTGATTGGGCCACCAATCTCGGTTCGATGTGCCTCTATCGGTTGCTTGTTTGTTTGCTCCGCCCGTTTCCGGGTATTTGCTATCTTTATTCATTTCTGCTTTCCTTTCCTCTCAGGTTAGGGTCTGTACAGCTAACGAAAAGCTCACCGGCGGCAATGTAGCGTAGCGGAGTTGCCATCCGGTGCAGTGCCTTGTTCGGCTATACTTTCTCTTGAATCCTTTATAGCTTCAAGGATATCCTGAGTGGTAGCTTTGGTTTTTATGCCGGGGATATCAAAAGGGGATTTTGGAGTTTTTTTGAAGATAATTGTAAATGTTTCTCCGCCTCGCCTTTTTATAATCACATCTTCCTCACGGGCGATATTAAGAACCTCAGCGAAACGCTGTCTTGCTTCGGAATATGTATAGACTTTCATAATATTTACTCCATAACTTGAATGCCGATTTTCTGGGCAATTCCTTTCATCTGCCGATCAAGAGTTAATAATGGGCTACGTAAGTTAAGAGCACATTCCAAAAAATAGGCATCGTATGCATATATGTTGTATTGAGTTGCTATATTTAAAGCCGCTCCGATATCGATCCGCCGCAAATCGACTGGAATATGCTGAACTATAGCCCACGCCAAAATAACCTCGTCAGCCTTTAATGCATTTCTTTTCATCATTGCCGTTAATGCGTTACCAATTTCAAATGGCAACACTTCGGGTGCAACCAGATCGTGTCCTTCAGTAAGACGGATTATCATGTCCTTTTCAGGCTCATTTAAAGCCACTGCGATAAACGTATTTGTGTCTGCAACAATTCTCATGCGTACAATTGTACTTTATGTTTATTTTTTGTCAAGCCTAACGACAAAATCAGCGGCGGGCGGGTTAGAATGAAGAATAATCAATAAACCACCACGCTGATTATTTCGACGGACTATCAAAAACCGCAGTATCCAGCCCGTCCGTCTTCATGCCATGGTTCGATGTGATTATCTTATTTCAATGAATATTTCAGGATGATGTTCAGCAATGCGTAAAAGAGATTTTGCTGGGCCTTGAGGCCTTCTTCTTCCTTGCTCCCAATCTTGAATCGTGCGAGGGCTAACGCCCATTAAGCTGGCAAAAGCAGACTGTGATAATTTTAACTTCTTTCTAATGATTTTTGCGGGAGAAGGTTCATTCAAATTCCAAGTATTTAATTCAATATCCCCCTTTTTAAATCGCTTAATCTCTTTTATTCCTTCCAATATTTCTTGACCGATATTTCGATCACTCATTTTCAATTTCCTCCGCAATCTTTTTTAAAACATGGCCGGGAATTGTTGCCTTTTCACTCTTGGAATATAGGGTAAGCAGCCAGATTTCCTTAACCGATTTTTTCCAATAATACATGACCCTTATCCCACCGCTTTTCCCTTTCCCTTCCGGAGCCCATCTAACCTTCCGAACTCCCCCACTTCCACGAACAATATCCCCGGCATCAGGATAAATAAGTAGATACCATTGAAGTGCCCGATATTCATCATCGTTTAAATATTTCGGCAACAATTTTGTGAATATGGTTGTCTCAATGAATATCATATTGGATACTGTACGGCATTGCCGTATAAATGTCAACGATTATTTAGGTGGCATCGAATGCGGCAGTTGAGCAGTGCCCCGGAGGGGCAATCTGTCTCGAACTCCTGGTTCTCCCCGCAGCGGAGCGGAGGGGAGGTTCAGGAGTTCGCTGCTCAACTGCCGCATTCTCCCCGAGCGGAGCGAGGGGAGAACGATGAAGTCACCGGCCGGTGTGAAGCGCAGCGAATCACCGGTCCGGTGAACTGATAGGTTCGGCTTCATCCATCAGCCTGTAAGATAAACAGCGGATGTGTCGAAAGCCTCTTCCGGTGTGCCTTGCCACTTGCCGGTGTTAAAAATGCAAGGCTCATACCTCTCATGGCTATATGTATAAAAGGCCATCGACCACCTGTTCTCATCACCGAAAAATCGTAGACGACATAAATGCGTTGGGGTATTCCGTAAACGCTCGATATGCTCTTTACGAGATTCACCAAACAACTTGGAGTTGAAATTTTTGGGAACGTAAGGCTCGGTAAAGGCATCAATGTAACAAAACTGTCCGCGAAATCGCACTTCGATCCTGTTGTACTTTCCCGCATAGTTCTTTTCGGCATAAGCTAAGATACGCTCTATAATCCTCGGCTTGATGGCTTCCGGGATTACCTTGCCTCCTGACTGAAGATCATAAACCCACATCTTTCGCATAGATCTTTCCACCTCATTACTTGGCCGAACGGCAAAATCAGCCGCGAGTGTAACGAGTCGGCTGGATTGCCTGGTTATGCCAATTCTTTTATTATGTGCTTTGCAAGGTTCTCGTCTATTTCATCATGCCTTGGGACAGGCTGTTTCTTGCCAGTTTTCTGATTTCTATACAGATCGTGACGGGCACCGTGCCTTACGAGTGTGCATCCGGCAGATGATATTTTCTTTATCAGTTCTTTTCTCTTCATACATTCATGGCAAGTTCTTTGATTTCGTGCTTCTCTGGGACGTCCTCCAGGGTCATCAGCGCGTAGGCATCCTTCATGTTATCTTCAAGTTCTTCCAGTGTCTCGCCTTGTGTCATTATTTCTGGATGTTCGAGGAGTTTTCCCACCCAGAATTTCTCGCCTTTCCAATAGATCATTTTTAACTTTGTTTCCATGCTACAACCTCCTAAGCGCGGTCTCTTTTTAACATAATATCATACGAAGTAAGGATAGGAAATCTTTTATAATCTTAGGCATAACGCTAGAGGTCACTGGTGCGCTTTTCGCATCCAGTGCAGTGATTTGTTATATATTTTGTTCTTTGACAATTGAACAAGTTAGGAGCTGCTGAATAAGTTCGGGTGTTTGATTTTTTCTTAGGTTAGGATGTTGGGCATTTTGTTTTCTTCGTATATCACTATTTGGGTTTCTTTAGTCCAGTAATGCCCGCCATATTAAGGCTATTGTGTATATTCTGCAAATCTTTAAGAGAATAAAAATCTGATTGCCGAATTCCATTATAAATTCTTTTTAATGTTATATCGTCCAATTCCCCCTTAATTTGGATATCTGGATTTCTTTCTAATCTTTCTTTTAGGAAAGGATAGCAACCTTCATCAAAATCTAAAATACAGTCTTCCTCAAAGGGTGTTTTGGAACAATCAAATTTAATATATTGATGAGCATGTCGCCTTCCACCTATTTCGAATTCGTCTGTTTGTGCAGTAGTTGTGTGGATATATGCAAAATGAGGAGTTAAAAAACTGGGGGATTCACCGAGATAGACAAACCATCTTGCTTTGATTTTGTTATTAAATTTGGGTTCTGGAAAGTTTTCCCACTTGAAAACTATCCCCGGTTTCACTTTGCGGCCTTTTCAAGTGCACGGTAAATTAGGAACCCTTCTTCTGCTAAACTTAAGTCCTTTCCAGGCTTTTTGTCTAGATCATCATCAAATTGTGATTCATATTTAATAAAATCGTTCCGCCTAGTTTTTCCCCAAGCTGGGATATCTTGGTGACTTGCTTCACTTATTTCTTTGGTTTTAACAAATTTATCTGCGTAGATTTCAACCAATCGTACCATACATTTTATTTCATATTTTGAGAAGAAAGATAAATCGGGATCTTCGGTTGATATGAACACAAAATTTTCATCATACTTTTTTACTTTGAAACAAGTTGACTCAATTTTATCTTTGTTTCGATATATTTCAACAGGAACGGGCCCTCTTGGTAAAGCCTGATAAGTTAATCCTAAAGCTGGCCTACCCGTATCTTTAACTGAATCAAGGTCTAAAAATGATAAGTATTTATAAAGGTAAGTTTGAAATAGTGGAGAACGAGTTTTTTTTTGATGTTCTTTTGCAAAGAAACAGATAGCGTTTTCTATTTTTTCTTTTTGATAAGTAATCATTGCCATCGGTGTCACTTTATCCCATTGATCTATCTAATTGATAGATTCTATATATCAATAGCAAATAAATTTGTCAATATTTATCGTTTATTATTACGGTATATAACGCCAAGCTTACCGGCTGGTGCGTAGCGGCAGCGGAGCACCAGTCCGTGTAAAGCGCGAGGTTATAATTATTCTTCTAGTGTTCCATATCCATTTACTTGTTTCACTCTTTTCTGATCAAATTTAGTTAAACCAAGGAAAAATTTTGTTAGTTCTTTAGAACTTAACACATCGGGAGCATTATAATAGTTCCAGCCAGGATAAATAATATCACCCAAGCCGATCTCTGAATGAAAAGGATCAACAATTGAAATTTTTTTATATTGCTGGAAGCTTGGTACAACTATTTCAAACAGCTCCTTTCGAAGGAACTTAACCCAAGGCATTATGGGATAGAAACCTGTAGAAGGATATTGCCCTGACCAGAACCCGTCTGCACAAATACGAAGCAATTCATTTATCTTTGTTCTTGATTTCGATTTGAACCATAAAATATTTACTTTTTTTCTAAATGGATTCTTTTCAGAAGATAAAAGAAATATATCTAAAACACAAAAATTGTTCAGTTCACTTGTTTTATATATTCTTTTATACAGAGCTTTTAATCCTAAATCTCCGATGCTTTGAATATTTGACATAACAGCGTCCAGGTCTTCAGTAAAATCCATAATGTCAAACAGAACAACCTTTTCGCCAGGGCGTATTATATCGTGTCTTATAGATATCTGACTAATCGGTCCCATTAAGCTTACTTCGCGATTTTCAAGCCAGTTATTGCTTTTTATCCCCTGATCAATTATCTCCTGGCCAAATTCATTAAGAAAAAAATCATTGGGGAGAGCGAATTTAGATAAATACTCGATATGAAGACGTATATTAGTTATTGGCTGCTTCCCTTTGTTCTCTATCAAATAGGCACAATAAGTTAATATTTTATTTGAATCTTTTGGTATGCCCGCATAAACTATCGTGTTAAGTTGCTTTTTAGATTTTAATAATTTACTTCCTTTCTTAGATGAAATAGTTCGAGATAGCCCTATATTAAAAGATAACTTCGGACTAAATATTTGTTTTGTCTTAAAAACCACAAGTATGGCAATTAATGTCCCGATAATTCCAGCGACTGCTGCTATGGTTGCTAAGTTTTCCATGTCTTAACTCTATTATAACGCGGGGCTGAGCCATGACCCGTAGGGTCATTGGTTTCGTGCCCCTGGTTCTCCCGCAGCGTAGCGGAGGGATGGGGCACATGGCTCAGCCCCGCGTTCTCCCTGAGCGAAGCGAAGGGAGAACGCAAAAATCAGCCGCGAGTGTAACGAGTCGGCTGGATTGCCTTGTTAGACCTTAAGTTTCTTATTTTAAGCTATTCCACTGTCCTTCTCTGAATCCTAAATAATCCTCCAGAAATTCCGAGCAAAGCAAATCCATTAACAATAACAGGCGGAATAGAACCAGTTGAGATAAGAAAACTTTCTGCAATAATGCAAGAAGCAATAACTACAGGGACAGAAACATATTTACTAAATTTCTCAGGTGGATGAATATAAGGCTTGTACAAATAAATGGAAGCAGCTGTTATTAGGACTGCTAATATTGTCAAGAAGGCCGAAATTGGATTAACCCATTTCTCCAAAACTGGCCAGATACTGCCTGTACCCCGTGAGACAACACCATAGATTATAAACATTACACCAGAAAAGCCTAAGAAATTAAAAAATTTTCTCAATGAGATTGCCAATAGGCTGGAACTTTTTTCTATCTTTTGATCTTCGTTTATATCGTTCATTATTCATTCTCTTATAGGTCTAACGTAAAGGGTAAGCGGTGCGCTTCTAAGCATCGGCTTGACCCGCTTGTTATACCATTTTATTAATCTTCAAAAAAGGAGGTAAGTATGTCTTATATATGGGAAACAAAATTTGAACCAGGAGATAAAGTCAAATGTAGTGATGGAAAAATAGGGACAATAGTTCAGGTAAATATTATGTATCCCTCTGGCGAAGACATGGATTATTGGCGTAAAACTCTGCCCAAAATAGACGACGGCAAATATCAACACACAAGTTATGAGATTAAAATCAGCGATGAAGAGATATATATTGTTGTCGAAGGCGGACTTACCTTGATTGCTTAATTCTGAATGTTTTTTTGCAATCTGGATTAACGCACTCAAAATACGTTCTATCACTATTAAGTGTTTTATTTTCGGATTTGCCACAATGTGGGCATTTTGGGCGTCCGCCATCCCTATTTATGATTTTTTTGGGTTTCATCGAAATGCTCCTTTATTTATATTTTAGGTATAACGTACAAAATCAGCCGACGCTGTAAGCGGTCGGCTGGATTGACTTGTTCGCCGAAGGTCTTGTCATGTAAAATTATTCATAATGTGTCCACATTCTGATAATTTTTACCGTCTTGATGTCGTCGAGTATTTGATAAATCAAACGATGCTGTATGTTGATTCTTCGCGAACAAGCACCTGAGAGATCGCCCAGGAGCTTTTCATAGGGGGGCGGGTTCCGGTAGGGGTCTTCTCTGAGCAAACCCAACAGGCGATTGGTCTGAGGTTTAAGACCGGATTGTGCGATTTTCTTAGCGTCCTTTCTCGCTTGCCTGGTGAAAACCAATCGCCAACTCACCAGCCGGGATCCTCCTCACACTTTTCAACAGGAGTTTTGAGACCCTTCTTGATAGACTCCCGCATGCCGGGTATTGACACGAGATATAGAGTCTCTTCTATTGCCCGCCAGTCCTCCTCAGAAATGAGAACTGCCGAACCCCTCTTGCCTATGATCTGAACCGGGACATGCGTATTTTTTACCTCGTCCACCAAACTGTACAGACGCTTTCTTGCCTCTGATGCTGATAATGTTGTCATGCTTCGCAACCTCCCTCTCGTACCATACATAGTACGTCAATATCATCCCGATGTCAAATCATTTTACGGCGAACGCTCAGGATCAGCTGCACAAAAAGCCAGCCACGGCATTCCGAATTAGCAAAAAATCGCGTCGGCTTTTTGTGTCAGCCTGAATCCTGTTGTTAGCTTCTTTCTTTTAGTTTTTTCTCAATCCATGCGGGGTCTCGACGCATGGGTAACACTGCGACGACATAAGCAATTTCGTTCTCAATTTCGTAATAGATGGCATAGGGAAATCGCTTAGCGAGCATTCGATGAAGACAATACCTTTTATTATGAATACCGGCATAGATTATTAGAGATTCAATATCAGCGACTAAACTATCCCAAAAGTAATCACCAACCCCCGCTTCTCTTTGATCATAAAAGGCTTTTCCGTCTTTCAAGTCATCTGCAACTTCTTTTAGTGTAACTATATCTTTGATCTTCATATGTTACGGCTCGCCTTCAACTCTTTAAGAGAGATGAATTCCGCCTTACCGTTTTCGATCTTTCTTTTTCTCTCTTCGATAATATCCCGGTGCCATTCTGGGGACTCAATTTCGGATTCTTCATTCAGAAGCGAATCCCAAAGAGACTCCATGGCTTGAAGACGCTCTACTACGCTCATTTTCATTATTTCGATTGTATCCATTTTAAATCCTCTCTCTGAAGCTAACGCTCAGGATCAGCTGCACAAAAAGCCGACCAAGGCATTTCGAATTGACACAAATTCGCGCCGGCTTTTTGTGTCAGCCTGAATCCTGTTGTTATGCCTTTGGTCGATTTATATTTTTCTAATTCTGGTTCTACTTGGTGAAATTACTGTGAAATTTCCCAATAACTCATTTTCATGATTGGTAATGGTAAAGGAAACCATATTTGCCTTTAATTCCGTGCTCAAACCAGATAAACGGACCAAGATAACTCCATAAGAAACGAGATGTTGACGAAATACTAATTCGCCGAAATCCTTATCTGAAGTTATTAAAGGAGCAGTCCAATTGTTTGCAAGCTGGAGTACCTCACCATCGGATATGGATGGCGACATTTCTACTACATACCATACAGAATGACCGTCATCACGCAATCGTTCAACAATTTGTCTGTCAACAAACTTTTGCACGAAATTAAAGTAATCAAGAGCTATCAAAATACGCCGATTTACCTTTAACAAAGGCTCGGCTATAACGATGATAGAGAGGGAAAAGAAGCTTTATCTTATTCCCATCTCTTTGGAATTTAGCCGGGATGTTCATTAGTTTCCCGGTCAGCTCTTTGACACCTAAATGTTCCAAGCCAGTCCCGGAGATAACCTCTTTCCTGAATAAACTTAACAGGTTATGGGTGATGAAGGCAAAGTAGAGAAATGCCTCTATCCCGCAGAAGCTCCTGGTGCGAAGGTGGGTAATATAGAGACCATTCTTGTCTCCCTTGATTAAGCTTTCGATATTCTGCCTCTGGTTGTAAGAGGTGAATATTTCCACACAATCCATCTCTTCCTTTGGGATGTCGGTATAGAGGTGGCGGAATATCCTCTTCCCCTTGGCATTCAGCTCCTTGAGAAGGATTGTTCTGATGGGATACTTACAGTTGGTAATCTTTATCTTGCCCATCTCTGCCACGTCGGTGGTAGCATTAACCCAATCCCAATCTTCAAAGATAGTATTCTTAGCAAAATTGGAGGCGGTGCGAGGGTCTTTACCCTTAACGATGAAAGAGAATTCCTGTTCCAGAAGAGCCTCAACATTTGGGCCGGTTCCAAAGATACCATCAAGCCTGATTATCCCAATCTTCTCTTCGGAATCCAGAATTTCTGCTGCTTGATATATGCTGTCAAAGAGGCGACTGGCAAGATGGATATTGCCTGGGTCTAAAATAAGACTCAAAACCTCGGAGAATTTTTCATTGGTTGAGCATAGAGAGAGTTGGTATCCCTCTTTCCCTCTCTTGTTAGGGAAATATCCTTTGGCCTTAAACTGGTAAGTATCTCCGGAGCAAACCAGACCAGTGGAGTCGATATTAATGTCAACCTTCTCTTTTCTCCTGCAAAGACCATATTCTTTAAGGAGAAGTTCAAAGACAAGTTGAATGTCTTGAATCTCTTTTGGTCCTATTCTCCTTAAAAAACGGTTGATCTGAGACTGATCAGGGAAATGCTCCATTCCGAGGAGACCAGCGGCAGAAGGATAGGGCAGGAGCCTATCATTAATATCGTGAATATCCTCGCAGCCGACAGCAATCGATGAAATGAGAGTGGCAACCTTTTGAGTGCAACTATAGGTAACCTCCTTCATCGGGATCCGGAGATGTTGTTTAAAGAGTTCAAAGGCGCCAAGCTTGAAGAGAAATCCTAAGAAGATTGGCAGAAAACCAGAGAGAACGAAATCCTTAAACGGATCCAGACCGCAACTAATCTGGAGAGAACTGGAAAAACCAGGATTCTCAGTTGGTTGAGGAAGAAGAACATCTTTCCTCTCCCTGATAGAAAGGAAAAGTTTCTCGGCAAAGATAAGGCGGAAGCAAGAGTTGCCTCCGGAGAATACCTCTACCCTTTTTGATGAGGGAGTAATAATATCTGCCTGGCCATTCTCTAAGAGCAATGCTTCTTTGACCTGGATAGTGAGAGAGGAAAGGCTGGCTGTTTCTATTTTTTTTTAACCAGGTAGAGAGAAGCACCACAGTCCTGGCAGCGAAAGCGCTGAATAAGACCCTCTTGTTTAATTATCAAAGAACGAGAGATTCTTTCACCTCTAACTACATAGGTGCCATTCTTTACGATATGGCTACCTTTACATTCGGGGCACTGGCTCGGTCTTACTTCTGCTAAGAGCCGAGAGGATATGGTTAAATGTGATAGCTGGGATAATATGTTTAATTGTTCCTGTAATGAATCTAACCCTTTCTTGAGTCTATCTTTCTCTGGCTCTCTCAGAGGTTTTGGACCTGGCTTCTTAGAAGTTAAGATGTGAGGAAGATTATCCTCTACTCTGTTGATCCAGAGATGAATAGAGTCACGATTGACCTTATATTTTTGAGCCAAGGAACAAATCTTTGCTCCAGAGAAATGCTCTTTAATAATCTTTACTTTAGTTTCAGTATCTATAGGCTTATAAGGCATTTTGCCCCTCCTTTTTCTTCCTCTTATAGTAACACAGAAGAGAGAGGAAGTCAAAACAAAATGCCGAAAGGTTTATCTATATTTTCAACGAACAATAGATATTGTTCTTGGGTGTCAAAATTATTTCGTGCAAAAGTTTGTTGTCAATACTTTCATCCGCAACAAAATTCATGCTGTTGCTTCTTCAACAGGGTATACTACATCTGCTTTCAAAGCCTCAGCAGCAAATGCGCATGATGCTTGTATTGCTTCCCGTGTTAAGCGTGGATGTTCATTCAAAATTTGATCGACAGATTCACCAGATGCAAGCTTTTCCAAGATTAATTCAACTGTAATTCGAGTCCCTTTAATAACAGGTTTGCCCATCATTATTTTCGGGTTTGAAATTATTTCACTCATCATTATCTCCTTTTTTAGGCATAACGATTGAGCTCACCTGCTGCGGGAGGATTACCACCAAACTTTGTAAGCACGATAACCCTTTGATAAACCACAAAACTTCAATCGCGGCACAGCCCCCGCAGTCAGGTGCAGCGATTGGTTATATGTTTTAGTATGAATCAAATTTTTCTTTTGCTATTTCTTTAAACTTTTGCTCCAACCTTGCCTTAAATTCCTTGCCTACTTCATCAAAAACCTTTAATAATTCAGGAAATGTATTTTCCCCTCCTATAAAGTCCCAATATTCATCTCCAACTAAAAAGTCATTTGGAGAATCCATCATTCCAACTTCTGTAAATCTTGAATATGGCTCAGGATGGTATGGATTGTATGGAAAGGCGAGAAAGACATTTATTCTCTTTCGTCTGCGAGCAACCCATTCCAAAAGTTTTGTTTTGCTTTTCTCAAAAACATCGATATTTGGCTTCACTGTTTTTATCTCAAAATAGAATTCTTCATTATCCCTTTTCATATAAAAGTCAGCTATACTTCCTGATTTTTGGAATTCTCCATTTTCGGCAGAAGCTCTTAGCACTTCTTCAACCTCTTTTTCTATATTCGCCTCCCTTTCGCCATTTCTTAACTTGGCTACAATGCTTGCAATTGTTGACTTCTGCTCCTTTGATATTGCCCCACCAACACCATAATTTCTGAAACATTCGCAAGATTTTTCTGAGGCAATAATTACAGATACATCTTCATAAATGGACATCCCCAATGTTGTGGCTATAGAATGAATAAAAGAGTAGGCTGCAATCTTTTCATTGTCCTGAATCAAACGGGCAAGAAAAGGCATCGATGTAGATTCTCGTCCATAAAATT
>Ga0210056_1000406_pt1 | contig 34720 bp, 34 predicted proteins | sample CryGeyCG2014_080_2_FD_183965 | JGI IMG/M metagenome (GOLD analysis project Ga0210056, IMG submission 183965) | Groundwater microbial communities from aquifer - Crystal Geyser CG07_land_8/20/14_0.80 (SPAdes) (version 2) | ecosystem: Environmental > Aquatic > Deep subsurface > Groundwater | place...
ACAACCAAAAACAGTGAGGAAGATTTTGATACTAAACTATTAAATTTTTACAAATATATTACCAAAACTAAGTTTAAAACAAATTTTTTAAGTAAATACTTGTAGATTTCTAGTGGGTTTCTCTATAGCATTTGGTCTTGCTCCAGGATAGGTGGAGACTAAAGTAGCAAAATTAACGGCATTCTGTAATGCGTTTACCAACATTTCCCTATCTTCTGAAAAATTTGACTTGAACCAGTCTGATAAAAACTTTGCTAAAAATGCATCTCCTGCTCCCATTACATCAACGATAGGTCGATCATTATATGGTTTAGTTGATGCAATCACGTCATTATTTATTTTTATTTCAGCGCCTTCTGCTGCTTTGGTGGTAATAATTATTGTTTTTTTATCGAAACAACTTTGAAATTTTTCTATTTCCGTTGCATTTCCAACCACAACAATTTGTTTATCCACTAAGTGCGTTATAAGATTTGTAAGTTTTTCACCATCTCTGACGCCACCAAGGTTTATTATATAGCGATTAGCCGGATATATTAGTGTTTCGGAATTATCAATTGTCTGTAGCTCAAAACCACCAATCAAACACGTATCGGGTTTGATTGATTCATTTTTATTAATATGTATAGTTTCATAATAATTGTAAAAGATCGCTAAGAGTTCACCTGTAGTTGAATCCGTGAAGTAAGTAAATTTTCCTGAGTTTCCCGGATTTACAGATAAAGAGTAAATAGTAGGATTAGTCGAACCTACGAGTGCTTGTCCAACTTGATCATTTCCCACTGTTCCAACAACATTAACTTTATGACCAAATTGAATAAGCCAAAAAAAAGTATTTGATAAAGATCCTCCCCAACTTTGATATTCAATAGAATTAGTTAGATTTTCCATCGGAAAGTTTGGATAGATCCCATATAATATGTCCATGGGACGGACTTGTAGTTTTACTTCAGATAATAAGTGAACTCCTCCTGCGAACGATGGTCTATGTTCTTCAGGCATTATTAAATATGTTAAAAATAACTAACAGTAATTCTACGATAGTGTGTTGTATTACTTTCCAAGCTGACGATATAATTCTGCAAATTGTTTATTTCCGTATTTGATAGTGTTTTGAATTTTAGTTAATTGATTAAAAAGATCAGTATTACTAGTGCTAACTTGTAATTTAAGTTTTCTACTTCGAGGAAAGTGTTTCGAAAACAAAGAAGGAATATCAGCAGCAATTCCTCCGATATTTGGATAACATATCAAAGGTTTTTCATATTCGGCAATTGCTGACGCTTCAATTAAACTACCAAGTCCACCACCAATTACTATGCCGATGTCAACTAAACTAGAAATGAGAATATCAGCATATTGAAAATCCACTCCAGTATAGACAGTAATTGAATTTTGTTGAGTTGGGTAACCAGGGATTGATAATTTTGGTTTTGTATGTTCAGCCTTATTTTTATAAGGAGATAGACCGATTGTTATTCCCTTATTCTTTTTTGTAGAATCAGCTACCCAAAATGGAATACCTGGACATGCGGTTGTAATAACTACCCAGTTGTTTAATGCGAGCCATTTTCCTAATTCAAAACAGAGATCCATTACGATTTTTCTATTTGGAAAACCTCTTTTTTTTTGAAATTCAAGTGAACTGCCAAAAATTCCAATAACAGGACCAGTTATCTTTTTAAGATGCGTGTATTTTGTATTATCACATTCAATCTCAACCTGAGGAATACATATTGGTGGAAGACACAGTGATTTTCTCATGTGTATATTTTAATATACAATAACAAAATATACATTCAATTATGAAGCGTTCGATTGGTTCGTAAATTTCTTGCGATGTTCGTTAATTAAATTTCGGATATAAGTAGACTTTGTAATTTCAAGTTTGTTAGAAACTTCGTTAAGATAATTTAACATATCACGAGAAACAAAAAAATTAAAACGAGTGTCAACATTTGAACGTGCTATTTTCATAGTTTCTTCAAGTTTGGTTTCAAGATTATTTGTGTCGTATTCTATTAGATGCAATCTCTCATCAGTAATCCCAGCAAGAAAATATGGTAAATTTTCTTCAACATACAATATCACAACGGGTTTTCCGATTTCTAAAGCCTTTTCAATCATAAAACCGATAGAAAGACTATGAAGTGAGAGTTCAAATACAACGATATCAGCGATTTTTACTTGTTTTACAAAATTATGAAATAGCCACTTATGTTTTTCATATCCTTTTTCTTCTAGCTGTTGATAAAAGTCTTTTGAGTCGATTTTAATGATCATGTCATCAGTATGTTGATATCCAAGTTTTACGAGATGATTAAAGATTCTTTTATAGTATTCTCCAAAATACTTCTTCCCTCTCTGTGAGGCAGTAAAAAAGACTTTCATAAGTATTAAATATACATTAGTAATATAAAAAAATCAAGACTATTCTTATATATATTGAATATGTCTGATATAGCTTACCAATCCACCTGCGAGGTGGAATTGGGGCTGATGTAACAAGCTAATCATATATATAAACCGGTAATCCTGTTTCACTCCAGTCATAGACCTGTTTGGCAATGCCAATATCCAAAGATACACAACCTCCAGTATGGGGAGATCCGAGAAATTCTCGTGGTCGTTGGATTTTTTGTCCATCACCACTCACCCAATAGGGGAGTTCGTGAATTCCATAATAAGAATTGGTTTCTTTTTCATAATAAAACGCCATCCAATAGGACATCCAAACATGATAAATATCTGAATAAGCATTGTTTGCTTTATTAATTAAAGCAAATTCTCCTCGTGGAGTAGGCTTATAAAGTCCAGACGATATTCGATGACGAGCAATTAAATTACTGTTTTCAAACAAATACATTGCTTGCTGGGAAATATCAATTTCAATATATTTTTGTGCTTTTTCTCCATTGGTATTGGCAGTTTCTTTGAGTTGATTAAAAACCACATCAGTGGAAATTCCTTGTACTCGGTTTGTCATTGCCCCAAGAACGTTTTGACTAATAACATTTTTTATAAGTTTAACGTCAGAATCAAAATATAAAGCTAGTTGTTTAGAGTAAAATTGGTCAAACGGAGTTTGGTTAATTGTTAAGAGAGTAGTTGTCTGGTCAGGGGAATAATTAATCGAAATAAATTCTTTCAAAAGTGAAACTGGAATGGTTTGTTTGGTGAGACTGCCGTTTCTGTCCATTACAATTTGTAAAGGTTGAGAAAAAGCATCTCTTAGACGTTGATTTTGTTCAAATAATTTTTTTTGCTTTTGCTCATTAGTAAGCTTAACTAATAGTGGGGTTATGATTAGCGGTTGCTTTGAATAATTAAAAACAATTTGGGCACGCAAATTGTCTGCATCAATTTGCAACTTTTGGCTGTTTTCTTGCAGGTTGATTGATTTATTAATATTATCAATCACAATCTGATCATCTTGTTTGGAAAAATCAAAAATTGTTTGGGTGAATAGATAAAAGTCCGGAGAAAAAGTCAGTACAGGAAGAATCTGTTGTTTGTGTTTTAATTGACTAAACCATTGTTTGACACGCGTGATGATTGGTTTATTGTTTGGTTCAAAAATGGCGTCGAGTGTTGCATTTTGATTAAGCATAATCCCAAGATCTTTTTGAGCAAATTTATACTGGCGTTCATTAACGATTATGACAATAGGTTTTTTCACGAGCTGATCAAGTTGCTTTTTTATTTCTGGACTTGATTTGAACCCGATTTGCTGTTGTGATAGGGTAGTGTTTGGAAAAACGCGGTTGTTGAGTTGAAGAATAACGAAGGTTAAAAGAAAGACAATCAATATAATAAATCCAAATATAACTTTCTTCATTGAAATATTGTATACCAAAACTGATTGTTTAACTATCTATTCAATGGTAGAATTAGAAATCAGCAATGCTCCCATAGCTTAACGGATAGAGTAATGGTTTGCGGAACCATTGATGGCTGTTCAATTCAGCCTGGGAGCACAAAGCACAGATGGCAGTTTACACTGTAAAGCAAAAGATTACCCTTTACAGGGTTCAATTCTGCCAGAGGACACAGCAAAGACAGACGATAGATGATAGAACGTAGACATATGAAGTTTGAAGATAGAGAATAGAAATAAGTAAAAAAGTAAAAAAAGCATCAGTATCAGTAGGGGCGAACTTTATGTTCGCCCATGAATGAAGGTTAGTTAAGGAGGAAATACAATAAAAAGTAATTCTAGGGGGCGTAGTTTAACGGTAGAATAGAGGTCTCCAAAACCTTTGATAGGGGTTCGACTCCCTCCGCCCCTGCCAGTAGCGTCCACAGAATGGCACCTCCACTGCGTCGGTGGATTGGGAACAAACTAATTTTTATGAGATTTTGTAAATAGTAGATTTGGCAATGCGGCTGAAAGAATAATCAATCCTCCACCAATTATCGTACCAATTGTTAATGATTCAGCAAAAAATATGATACCAAAACTTATTCCAAATAATATTTCAGCTAATCCGATTAGACTACCGATACTGGCTTCAATATGTTTGAATCCCTCGATTACTGCTAAATTGGCAAAAAGAAGAGCTGCAGAATATCCAATTTGTGCCAACCAAACAGTCGATTGATTAAAGGCAGGTAATTTTTCATGAAAAATGAAACCTAGAATGCTATTTGCTACAACCATGACAATAAAATATCCTGACATAATATGTAACTCACTATACTGATTGGATAATTTTTTTGGCAAGACTGCAGCGCAGGCACCCATTAATCCGGCAATAATTGTTAAGCTTGCTGGAAGAATCTGGTCCGGAGTGAGAATTAATCGATAGATTACTAACATCCCTGCTATTGCCAAAAATAAACTTATATATTTAGTAATTGTTATCTTTTCATTAAAAGCCAATTTACCAATCAAATAACCCCCAATGACTAAAGCAGCATAAAAAAGCATTGTGGCTGTACCGATTGTTAAATGTTTAAACCCAAAAAAATACGGAGCTTGATTTAATCCCCCAGAAAGAGCAATTATAATAAACCAAGGCAAATTTGTTCTTTCAATTTTTTTAAAAATTTTAAATTTCAAATTTAAAATTAGGATTACTATTAACAATAGTAATCCACGTGTCCATGCTTGAGTAAACTCTCCAAACGAAACCGCCATTAATCTTGACCAGATACCATACGTGCCATAAAAAAAGGCAGAAACAAGAATAAAAACAATTCCTTTTATTTGATTATTAGCTCGATTTTTCATAGTATAGACTGGTTGATTATAAGTAAAAAACTATCTATAATACAATAGATGTTTACTCAAACAGACAGTTTATCAGCACTGCTTTTGCCTTTTGGACTAAATGACGAAGAAGCCAGTATTTATCTTTATTTACTGGAAAAAAGGGTGTTAACTGCTTTAAATATTAGTCGTAATTTACACATTGGTCGCACAAAAGTGTATCGTATATTGGACAAATTGATCAATAAACAATTGGTGGTTCAACGAGTTGATTCCGCTGGTTTCAAATTTGTCGCAAATGATCCTGAACAATTAAATCTTTTATTGTCAAAACAAGAAGGAGAATTGGCTGGCCTGAAAAAATCTCTTCCTAAAATCTTAAACACTCTTAAAAACAAGATAGGTTTATCCCAACCCGGATCACAAATAATATACTATCGTGGAAAAAACGGTTTATCACAGGTTAATTGGAACTTACTTCAAGCTAAAGGCGAACTTCTAAGTTTTGAAGTCGCGACCGCTGATGTTTATCTGCCAAACCGAGAAGCAGAAAAGCTAAGACAGCAATTGGTTGAAAAGAAAATAATGACGAGAACAATTACAAATAAAAAATCCATCGATTCTTTTACCGATGTTACCGATATGATTGAACATTGGTGGCAAATTCGCTATATTAGCCGGGCGATATTAGATATTCAAGCTGATATTTTTATCTATAACGATATTTATGCTGTTTGTCATTATCTAGATAATAACGATATCTTCTGTTTTGAAATGCATAATCCTCAATTAGCCAAAATGCAAAAACAACTATTTGAAAACCTTTGGCAACAAGCGAAAAAAATGATGATTATTAACAATCAAGGTAGGGCAATAGTAAAGTAATATTAGCTATTAATTTTATTTATTGTTATCAACTTTCCGATTAACGAAGCCTCTATGAAGACAACGCTTATTGATATGGGACTAAAAGGAATTCATATCCAGTCAATCGAAAACGAATTTGATCAGGGATATGAAGGAATTATCTTTATTACGGGGAGGAAGGGATAAAAATTAAAGGATTATACAAAAAATTCCAGGAATTCGGGCCTTTGTTTTCTATAAGTAAGCAAAGTTCCCCGCCGCTGAAACGAAGTGAAGGAGGCGGGGGTGTTTATAAGACGAAGGGAATAATAACTGGTGTTTTGATAGAATCATTTTAACTTATTGATAAGATCCACAATGTCAGTATTTCTTTCCAGCAGATAATAACGATCTGCTTTATATATATTTCCTTCACGTTGAAAATACACAATCATTGGTGGATTTCCTGTAAGGTGAATTTTATATTTTGTAATTAAAGTTCTTAATAGTTTTTCGACGGTGACCTCTCCATCGCTAGACGACAATGCTTTGGTTCGCTGATTTTCGCTTATTAAAATAGGAGGTTCATCAAAAAGTTCAGTTGTATTGTTTTTATAATCACGAACATATGCAACAGGACATTGTCTGTATGGTACTTTAAAACTTTGACTATTATTAAAACTAATTAATACGTTTTCTTTCGGTCGAGCAGGTGGCAGAAGAACGAATGTACTTTGATAGGGAAAACTAAAATAAGTTCCGCTCGGATAAACAAAACCCAACAGTTGACTTGCGTTTCTGGTAATTTGTGTATTTATATTCGGAGCATTAATAGGTATAGAAAATTTATGGCCACTGCAATTAATTCCTAATTTGGATAAACATTCGACTACATCCGTGGGGTTTTCCTGTGGATAGGGAAAAAGCCGAGCTTGCAAATCACTTAATCTTAAATTAAGAATCTTATTGAGCTCTGCTTGCTTTGTTCCTCTTTCCCATGCTCTGGCTGTTTGTAGTCGTAAAGTTTCACTTACAGCTCTTAGTCCTGATAATATAAGTCTGTTTTCTAAAGCTATTCTTTTGCTTCCAATCCAAAAAGAAGGAATGCGCACTTCCATTTCAATCAAGCGGGCTGGATTTGCTCCTGCTACTTTTGGGGAGGTTGATGTGTATCTTTCTAATTCGGATAATTCGGTAGTCTCGTCAGAGCAAACAGCGTATAATTTTTGTTCAGACGGAAACTCGGGGGAATAATGTAAATAATACATATGCCCATTATTAACGGGAAATCCCCCTTCAGGATAGTAAGTATATGGTAATGGTTGATAGGCAGTATTTGCAAATATATCCACATCTTCATTTTCCCGTAATAATCCTTTTACAATTATAGCAGGAGCAGGGGCTTGAGTAGAAACTTTTCCATCTTCTTTGGAGTGTATAGTTAAAACCCTCTCATCTTCAGTAGACGAAGGATGGATATAGACGACATTAGTTCCTTTAGCAAGTGTTTGTTGGACTTCTGGGTCATGATAAATTTTTTGCGGTTTTTCTTCTTCATCAGTAATTGCTGTTATTTCAGTATCTGATCCTCCCTGTATTTTTTTCCTTAAGTTATCCCATATACCAAGTCCTATGCTTCTTTCAACCATTAAACCATTTCCCGAATAAATACCTTGTATAGCGACGCCGCTTGCAAGTTTGGGATGGTTCAAAAAACGATGAAATAAAGGATGAATAACTATGGCAATATGGGGGGGATAACCTATTCTGCCTTCTTTCCGCATTTGAAACACATATCCTCTAACATCGAATTCGGTCATATTTATATTAAAGAGAATTTTATCATAGAAGATTGTTCTTTAGGTCACTCAAATCACGGTTTAATCGAGATTGATTAAGAAAAATTTATATTCTTAGGAATCTTAATTACAAAAGCCATAACTTGTTCAGAAAGAAAAAAATTAATTTGTCTTTCCCAAATCCGGGTTTGGAATTACTGGAGCGGGTGGGGGATTGAGATCAGGTTGATTAACCTTGTTTTGCAAATCAGATAAAATTGAGTTGAGTTGGTCATTGGACGGACCGGTTTGTGGTGCAACCGGTGCTGCTGGTACTGTTGGTTGAGCGGGTGGAACCGGTTCAGTTGGAGGAATGACTGGTGGTTCGGAAACTGTTGGTGTCGTTGCTGATGTAACCGGCATAACCGGAGCAGGAACAACAGGAGGTTGTGGCAGATCGGTTGGTGCAACCGGTGCAGGAATATCAAGTGGTGGAAGTGGGTCGTTGGTTTGTGGAGCGACTGGTGAAACTGGTGACTGCATGTCAACATGTGTTTCCTCGACCTTTGGTGTTGTATCTACAGATGTATCTGTTGTTGGAGTTAAACCCAAAGTTTTGTTAAATTCTTCTAAAGTAAAACCTTTTAAAACCACAATCTGTCCATCATCTTTTTCAATTTTTGTGACCGGTGTTCCGGCAAAATTATTAGATACGGCTAACATTTCAGTCAAGAACTCTTTGTTGGTCTCAAGGTTTTTTTCTTCAAATGCGAGTTTATTTGCAATCAGAAAATCTTTTTCCTGTTTTGAAAACACGCAATCATTGATGGTATAAATTGTTATTTTCATAAACTATTTTTATTATGGAGAAAAAATAAAACTTTGTCAATACCCAAATTTATTGATTAGTTTTGACAATTTGAAAACCTGTGAATATCAAATGACCATTTGCATCAGGACTGGCAAAAAGCAGAACCGATTGTCCCTTCGCTTGTGCCTGATTAATTGCTGTTGCATCTTTGAGACTGATTCCATCAATAACGGTTCCTTGATTGGTAATGGAAAATAATGTTGCATTATCGTTGGTTGCGTCAAAACGATATCTTTTTGTCAAAGTAATTTTTTCTTGATCGGCTACGGTGGTGGGTTGAGTCGGTTGTTTTACTGAAGCTTCTTCAGTTGATTGCGAAAGAGGCGTTGGCGTTGGAGATGGCCGGGCACCACTAACTGATTTTGGTGGAGGGGTATCGGTTGGATTAACTGGGGGCGTGATTCGTAGTCGATAATCTGATGTTTCAGTTGGTTTCTGTTGGACGATTGGTGTAGGTGTTGGTGGTATTCTTGAAGTTTGATAAGGGTCGTGTGTTCCATTGAATACAGCAATTAAAGTTGTACCCACAGCCGCTACTGCCCCGATTCTTAATAGATCCCCTTTCAAACGATTTGGTGGGTTGGAAGATGTTGGTGATCTTTGAGTTTGATGACGTGATACTGATCTTTGAGGTTTGGGTCGATAAGGTAGTCTGATAGTGAGATCTGGCGCAAACCAAAATGCCGACCGATTATCTCTTTTTGTTCCAGATTGTCCTGATCGGTTTAATGAAGCAACATATGTCATTAATTCGCCAACAGTGACAGTTTCTTTATCAATATGAGTATTTGCATAACCTTTAATATTGGCGCTTAACATGTATGTGATACTGTCCGTTCTGCGATCACGAACATTTTCCAAAAAGCCATCCGTTCCAACAACTAAAACTTCATTATACGCCAAAGTTGTTTCAATTGGTGTAAGCTGATCGAGGACTTCCGTAGTTCCGGCATCTCCCAATACCCAAGGACCAGTCGATCCATCTGAATCAGACCAATCTTCGTTTCCCTGTATTAATCGAGGATCAGTGATTTGACCTTGATTGATTTGAAATGCAATCGCATTAGTATCACCCACGCCATAAATAAATGTTTTATTTTTGGCTTTACATGCGCACCTGAAGGTTGTGAACATTTCTTGTCCAGAGTTTTGTCTATTAATGCCAATTAATAATTGATTTGCATATTGTGTTGCCTGTTTGATTAGTGAAGCTGAAAGAGGGTAGCCCTTTTGTAAAGCATCAGTAATATTTTGATAAAAGGCGATTGTGGCGATACGTGATGCAAATTCACCAAAACTTCCTCCGCCAACTCCATCTGCGCAAGTTCCAATCTCAATATCTTTGGATTTTAGAAATTCACCGATTTGTTTTAAGTCTTTTTCTAATTTGATAAATGAATGATATTTAAATGATTCTGCAATAGTAGTTCTATTTTGTGGCGAAATGCGTTGTTCATCCCAGTTCATTGCACCGTTTCGTGAGATGCAGTCTTGGTTATTTGGGAGGCTACTTCCTCCAATTGTTGATACAGCTTCAACTCTTCCAAAACGGTCACGAGGCATGTAACTTGGTGCTTCGTCTTCAATGAGATTCATATTATATATTCTACAATATTTTGTTAGTTAACTTCAAACGAACTTCAAGCGAGTTTAAATCAAAAGTGCGAAAACTTCAATTGGGAGGGAGAAAAATTCCATATTATTTTTCTTTTGATAGGAAAACCGGTCAGAAATAATAATTGCTTTTTTTAACCCTATTTTGTTAATAAAAATATAATAACCCTTATCAATATCAAACCTATTCTTCACTTCAATCGCAGTAATGTTGCGGTTTTTTTCAAAAATGAAATCTACCTCGTTTTTATCCTCGTTACGCCAAAAATATAGTTTATTACCCAAAGAAAAAGGATTGTATGCAATAAATTTATACAACTGAATAAAGACAAAATTTTCCTTAATAACTCCCTCTTCCTTAACCAATATTTGAGGTGTCAAAGTATTAGCTAATAAATTTCTCATTCCTAAATCAAGAAAGTAGGGCTTCTGACTTGATCTAAGCGATGAGATTTTATTGGTTCGATATATAGATATAAAATCAAGCATATAGGTTGATTTGAGAATATTGGAAAATTTTTTCAGTGTTTCCTGGGCAATGCCAATTTCCCGGCTAAAACTTTGGCGATTAAAAAGTTGACCAATGTTTAAACCTAAATATCTCATGGTTTTTTCATAATCTTCCCAATTTGCGATTTTAAATTCTTTGAGAATATCTTTTTCGACATAGGCATCCTTAATTTGTTTCAAAAACCAAAAAGACTCCTTTGGGACTAAAACCGCCTCGGGATATCCACCAATAAGAAGTGATTTGGAGAGGTGAGTTTTTAGGCAGTAGTCCCTTTCCCAAAAAAAGACCTCTTTCTCCAAACTCTCAATTTTTTTTTAACAGGATTGTTCAAAAAAGAAATGAGCATATCCTGAATAGGCTTTTTATTATTAGAAATATTTTTATTTGTAATTTGTAGTGATTCTGTAAAGGAAAAGGGGAATAAGTTATAGGTTTCTGCTCTACCAAGGAGGCTTTCTGACGTTTTTTGGGAAATGGACAGTGTTGAAGAACCTGTTAAAAAGAATTTTATTTTTTTTGACACATCGGAGTCAACTATTAATTTAATTTTTTCAGACAATTTTTTAACTTTTTGAAACTCGTCGAAAAAAACATACAATTGAAAGGACTTACTTTCGGAAAATAATCTATTAAGTTCTTGGCGGTGTTTTTCTTCCCAAAGCAGTTTGTCTGAGTCGTCATCGCCATTGTAAACAATAATTTGTTGGGGATTAACTTTTTTAGAATCAAGTAGGTATTGTTTTATTTGGGATAACAAATAGGTTTTACCACTTCTTCGTGGTCCACGAATGATAATAATTTTATTATTAAGTCTTTCTACTAGTATGGAAAAGAGATGTCTTTTTACTTCAGTCATAATTATTTACTCCGATAATTAACTATTACCATAGCAGAATACCGGAGTTGTTTTGTCAAGCGATATTTTTTAATAGAAATATTATTTTAAAATTAGTATGATGTTTTGCTATGAAGAAGATAATCGTCATAATCGCAATAGCAATAATAGGGATATTAGTTATTAGTTATCAGTTATTCGTCAACAAAAGAAAGTTAACCAGTCTGAAATTAGTCAATAATCAGTCTCAAATTAGTTTGGAACCAAAAATAATTAAACAACCAATGTTACGTGTTACAAGTTTCGCGTTACACGAATCTAAGTCTGTCTTCATACCCTACTGGAGTATAGCAACCGAAGCAGCACAATTAAAACAATATAACAAACTTTATTATTTTGGAGTAACCACTGCTAATTTAGGAATTAACCGACGTGACACTGGATATTTGAACTTAAAGAATTTTACAAAAGTGGTTGAATCAACCCAGGAAAGTGTTTTAGTTCTACGAATGCTAGATGAAAACGATATTCACACGGTGTTAGATAGCGAAAATCTGCAAAACAAAATTATTGAGGATTTGATTGATTTGGCGCAAGAAAATCAGTTTCAAGGGATTGCTCTTGATTTGGAAATAAGTACGTTATTTCCTAAGTCAATTGAAGAAAAGATTGGTCAATTTGGAATGCAATTATTTAGTTTGGCGAAAAAAGCCAAATTAAAGACAAGCTTAATTGTATATGGGGATACTTTTTACCGGAAACGACCATATAATTTAGTAATATTAACGCCTCAAGTGGATGAAGTGGCAGTGATGGCCTATGACTATCATAAAAGCCGAGGCGAACCGGGACCGAACTTTCCTTTTCTGGGAAAAGTAAAATATGGCTATGATTTTCAAACCATGGTGGGAAATTTTGTTAAAGTTGTGCCAAAAGATAAGTTAACGATTATTTTTGGCATGTTTGGCTATGAATGGAGCGTGGATGAACAAAAGAAGCCGATTATGCCGGCCAAATCCCTATCACTTAACGAAATTAAAACGAAGTTTTTAGAAAAATGTGAGTGGAAGGACTGTGTGATTAAACGAGATGAATTAAGCGGTGAGACCGAAATTAACTATATCACATCTCAACTTAAAGATAATTTTGCATATCTTTACTATCATATTGTTTGGTTTGAAGATGAACAGTCGGTCAAAATCAAAAATGATTGGCTAAAGCAACAAGGCATAGCTAATGTAGCTTTTTGGGCATACGGATATTATTAGTCTAAAAATAGTCGGGAGTTAGTCTAGAATTAGTCTGAAATTAGTTTCGAGTTAGTCTAGAATTAGTCTGAAATTAGTTTCAAGTTAGTCTGAAATTAGTTTCGAGTTAGTCTAGAATTAGTCTGAAATTAGTCTTGAAATAGTTGGTTAAGAAGTAAATGATTTAGCGAAGGCGCTAATTTGTTTTGCTAGATATAAATAGTCTTCTTTTAGTTTTTGACAATTAAGTTTATAAACACGATATATAATTTCTAGTAAAGTAGCAGTCTCATTTGCAGAACCTGCCGCAATTCTTAAGTAATTATGAGATTGTTTCTGATTTCGATAATATCCTTCAGCGATGTTTGTTGCGACAGATACACTAGACCTTTTTATCCGATCTGAAAGAGAAAAATCTTTTCTCAGTGAAATATTTTGATTTACTATCAAATATATTTGTTCAATTAAACTTAGAGATTTTTTGTGAATCACCAAATCGTCTAATTTTCCCATGAATGTTTTTCTTGTAGATTAACTAATTGTTGACTATTTATAGACTAATTCAACTATTTTTAACTAATTTAGACTGATTAAACTGATTTAACTGTTTAAGCTTCCACATAAAAAGTGCACCTTTGCGACGGGCACGGGAATCAGCCACAAAACGTAGGGCTTTTTCCAAAACTGGACGAGGTAGAGTTTTTGCCAGTTTCATGTATAAACTTTTGTGTGACTTGTCTTCAAGTTTTTCTGCCAGATATACTCCAAATGTTTGAAACTCGCGGGAAATGTATTTATCCTCAAGGGGGTTGAATTTTTCCAGAACGTCTTTAATTGAGTCCATAGGTTAAAAAGTGTAAAAATCAAAGTGCAAAGATCAAAGTATAGTTTAAAAATTAAAGTTTGGTTTTACCTTTTAATGTTAATACGCTTGAACCGATAATCTTTGCAATTTCTGTTGTTTCATTAAGAAAGTATTGGATTTTATCAGCATTATTTACAGATAATTCTTTTAATAGTGCCAACCAATATTTTGTTTCATTTGCGCTTTTTAATGCAATCTGAAAATAATTAAGAAACTCCCGTTTTGACGCAGAAGATTTTGCTTCAATAATGTTTGCTCCGATTGATGTCACACTACGAATAAGCTGATCACTAATAATTCGTAACGATTGATTATTTGAAAGATTTTCTAGGAACTTAATAATTTTTAGTGATAAATAAAAAGCTCGATATTTAACCTCTAACTTTGAATTTTGAGATAGATTTTGATCTTTGATTTTTGATCTTTGATTTAGCATACAATCAATGAGACTTGTCTAATATCTCTCTATACACCTGTTCATATTGGTTAACCATACGTTCGATCGTAAAGTTGGCCTCCACATGTTTCCGGCAGGCAAGACGCATGGCCCGGTATTTATCTTCCGGCATGGCATAAATTCGCTCTACGGCTTTACACAGTCCTTCAATACCGGTTTTCTTGATAATCCAATCACCACGAATATCATTGTCTGAAGAATTTACAATAAAACCTGTTTCTCCATCCTTGACGATTTCCGGAATTGATCCACGGGCATAAGCAACAACAGGAGTACCGCAAGACATGGATTCAATAAGTGTTAATCCAAATGGTTCTTCCCAACAGAGTGGAAAAAGAAACAGTTTACTTGTTTGATAATGACGAGCTAATTTTAGACGATGAACATCAAAATCAGTATAAATACTAATTGCCTGATTAACAATATTTCTTCTTTTTAGAATAATTTCTTGAAGCCATGTTAGATATTCATCTTTGATTATGGGAAAAATCTTGGCTTTTTTCTTAGTGATTTTGATTACTTGAAGAACGATGTCTAGACCTTTTTCAGGAACAGCCCGACCGGACCAAATAAGATAGTTGTCACCCACAGGATTAAATTGAAACGCTTTTTTTGTATCAATACCATGATAAATAGTCCTAATATAATTTAAGTAAGGAAGAGGTTTTCGCTGGGAATTGCTTATCGAAACGAAAAAAACATTTTTTATGTCTTTATATAAAGAAAAATTTTTTTTTGCAGCTGGATCGGATAGAGTACCATGCATTGTAATCACAATAGGCTTTTTCACAAATTGAGCAAAGGGTAGAACAATCTCACCATTGATATTCGCATGATAAATATCAAAATCATTTTGCATAGAAAATGCCTTGCTTACGAGAGAAAGCTCAAATAAAGCATGATTGCTTAAGCCAATATGTTTATCGTCAACAGAAGGAAGATAATTTACACTCTCGATTTTTACCGGTATCTTGGAATTTCCAGAAGCAAAAGCAGTAATTTTAAGACCTTCTTTCTTAGCCCGTTTTGCCAATTCTTTCATCAGGACATACGCAAATATTTCCGTACCTTTTTTAGTATTTTTACCAATTTTTACAAAATTGGAGTTGATAATTGCTAATTTCATAAGATCTTATTGTAAACTTCTTCGTAACGATCCACCATCCGTTCAACAGTGAAGTTTTTTTCTACATGAGCGCGACAGGCTTTTCTCATTTTTCTATATTGATTTTCAGGCATTGAGTAGATTTTTTCAATTGCTTCACACAAACCCTTAACTCCTGTTTTTTTGATAATCCAGTTGCCACGAATATCAGCATCAGAAGGATTGACTAGAAATCCTGTTTCGCCGTCTTTTACTACTTCAGGAACAGAACCCATAGAAAAAGCGACTAAAGGAGTACCCGTTGCCATCGCTTCAATCATAACAATCCCGAATGGTTCGTCCCAGCGGATAGGAAATAAAAACAGCTTTCCGTTTTCTAAGAATTGCGATTTACCTTTGATATTTTTCATCTCATCAGTACGTGAAAGAAAGCCCATTGTTAAGTGTGGCTCAATATCTTTTTGATAATAAGGCATGTCACCAACATCAATATAACTGGAAATAATAAACTTTTTCTTTATTGTTTCTGCGGCTTCAATTCCCAGATCAACACCTTTTGTATAGTTCATCCTGCCTATCCAGACCATATCATTTCCACCGTGTTCATTAAAATCAAATTCAGATATAATAATACTATTGTAAATAGTCGAAACATAGTTTAATTCAGGCAAGCTTTCGCGCTGTTTATTGGAAATTGAAACATATGGGTAGTCTTTAAATTTTTGAACTAATTCTTTTACCGAGTGCATCGTTCCATAATCTTTAAAAAGATCCTGTGTATTTTCATTAAAAGTGCCATGTAAGGTCATAACCATCGGTGTTTGTGTTAAATCTGCAAAAAAAAGAGCAATTTCTCCAATATTGTCATGGACAATGTCATATTTATTGTGTGCATCTTTATAAAAATGATAAAGATGATTCAAAATATGATACGGATTAAGCTTTAAAGGTAGATGGTTACCAAGGGCTTTTGCATAAAGATATGAGAGTTTGGCGGTTGTTTTAGAATCTCCTGTTGCATACAGGGTAACATCATGCCCTTTTTTTACCAGTCCCTCAACAACATTGGAAACCACTCTTTCTATCCCGCCGTAACCGACTGGCGGGACAGGAATCCAAGGAGGAGAAGTGACTGCGATTTTCATATTCTAATAATAACAATTTTTATGAACTTAACAACTACTTAATTATTTTTTTTAAATAAGGCTGAATTTTGACGCGTTATTCTTAGCAAGATCAATAAACCACTTTCGCTGTAATTGAAAATCTTTTTTAGTTAATTCAATAAATAATCCATAATTAATATAAGACAGGGTTAAGTGAAGAATATTAAATCTAAATAATATTTTAGACCCTTCTTTCTTATCTTCAGGGATTAATTGGAAAAATTCAGATACAACTTTTTTTCTAAAGGCCGGTTCTCTAAATAAACGGCTATACAAGTATGCAATATCATAACAATGATTATTCTGATGGTATGTTTCCCAATCTATTATTTTAATGTTTTGTGAGGTAGATAAAAAAATATTTCCGAGATTAAAATCTCCATGGACAAAATAATAATTGGAACGTTTTACTAAAGTTGCACATGAATAAATAAACCTTTCAACTACTTTTATACTTGATTCATTAATAAATCCTTTTATTTTTAACGAAGGTAAAATAATTTGGAAGATTTCAGTTATTTTATTGTCAATATCAAATTTATGCATTGTTAATTTTGGGTATGACTCTTTTAATAGTCGAGTATTAATGTCATACATAGTATTTGCAATGTTTTTTATCTGTTGAGTTTTAATGGGAAAAGCTAATTGTCCCATATTCTCTTTATTTTCTAATATGGCATATGATATGTATTTTTGAATAAACCATAACTCTTGGGGGCTTTGAGAAACTTGAAGATAAGTGGGCAAATAATCTTTATGAGGAAAATGAGGGTTATTTATCAATTGAGCGAATCGAAGCTCTTTTTGGTAGCTTTGGATACTTAATTTGTCATATCTGACTAAACAGTTAAAAATTACTTTCTGTTTATTTTCATCGATGCAAACTGCGAAGTAGCGGTGTTTGTAGCCCCGAGTAAGTAAAAAAAATTTTTCTGGATTAATTTCCGGAACTAATTTTAATTTATCTAGTAATGAATTAATTCTATTTTCTTGTTGCTTGATATCATACGTATTATTCCATTGGACATGATGCTGTTTTATCGGATTAATATTGCTCTGTAAAACGCGTGTTTTTGAATCAATCATATAAAGTTCGGTTGATAAAATTGATTGCCCATTTATATATATTCCGGTCTTTCAATTCTTCTCTCATTTTTAGATTCCTAGATTTTTTTTCCGATGATGGCATAGTAATTGCTTTGTAAATTGCTTCGGCTCCCTCATCTATGTTATAAGGATTAATATGGATTGAGTATCGTAAGTCTCTGGCGGCTCCTGTGAATTTTGATAGAACAAGTATTCCTTTTTCAGCCTGGCAGGAAAGAACATATTCTTTGGCAACCAGATTCATGCCGTCGTCAAGTGAGGTGACTAGGCCGCAGTTTGCATCTTTAAAAAAAGACAGAATTTTTTTTCTTTGCAGTTCCTGATTAATTAAATAAATTGGGTGCCATTTTGTTGTGGAATATTTCCAATTGATTTTTTCAACTAAGTCAATAAATTCCTTTGAGTACTGTCTGTAGGCGGGGATATGCTGTCGGGAAGGAGCAACTACGCCTAAGTAGGCAAATTTTTCAATGAATTGAGGATATTTTTCTAAAAACTTATCAATCATTTTTAATCGTTCGATTAATCCTTTGGTATAATCCAATCGTTCTACACCAATGGCTATATATGGAATTTCAATATCGTATTCCTTTTCCAAAAAAGATTTACTAGTAGTCAATGGCTTTTCTTTTATCTGCAATATCTCTTCATAATCAATCCCTGCCGGTAAACTATCAATTTTTGTGATAAAATCGTGAAAAGTTACTTTCGATGGTTCAAAATTTACCTTAGCTTCCAGCTCGCGTTGTACACATTGAAGAAAATTTTGAACGTGATATCCTCGGTGAAATGAAAGAAAATTATTTCCTAACAGACCCATCAATAATTCTTTACCCCATGGATTGACACGGAAAATTTCGTATGTTGGCCATGGAATGTGCCAGAACGTGCCAATTTTTATATCCTTACCGGATGCGCGAAGCATTTGAGGAACTAAAGCTAAGTGATAATCGTTTAACCAGACAAAGGCTTTTTTCTCACCAATTTCCTCAAGAATTGCATCAGTAAATTTACGATTGACAATCTTATACATTTCCCACCAAGACTGATCAAAAATAGGCTTGACGAACACAGCATGACAAAGCGGCCATAATGTTTGATTGGCAAAACCATAATAATATTTATCAATTTCTTTTTTTGAAAGAAATATTCGTTTTAAAGTATATGATTTTCCATCTGTCGTCAGTTTTATTCTATTATATTTATCAACAACTTCTTTGTCTGCGTCTCCGCTACCATGGGCCACATATATTCCGTTTGAAACTTGAGCGATTAGATTCAATAAATTATGAACGCCACCTACTGCTTCAATTATTTTTATACCATTAGCAGTATGTGTATGTGAATAAGGTTCTCTATTTGAACTGACAATAAACACACGGTTTTTTAAATTTTTCTTAATGTATTGTTCAAGTGAATTTTTAAATGCCATACTAATAATTTTCAATTTTTAATTTTCAATAACGATCTGTTTATAAACTTTTTCATATTCATTGACCATTTTTTGAGTGGAAAAATTTTCCTCAATTCGTTGTCTGCATTTTTTCCTGTCAATTAAATCTATTTCAGAGATTTTTTTTACCATTTCATCAACTGTATTAACAATAAATCCTGATCTGCCGTCTTCAATGATTTCGGAAGCTGCGCCATTTCTAAATGATATTACCGGTGTTCCTGTTGCCATGGACTCAGCCATAACGAGCCCAAAAGGCTCATTCCATTTAATGGGATTTAGAAAACCTTTTGCTTTGCCATATACTTCATTCTTCTTTTTGTCTTCCAATTCACCAACAAAAAAAATCTCTTTTCCATCAATCAACGGTTCTATCTCGTTTTTGTAGTATTTATAATCTTCAGATTCAACTTTGTCTATCGTTCCGGCAACAAGAAGTTTTACGCCTGCTTTTTTGGCCGCCAACAGGGCTTCTTTTGCTCCTTTATCCGGATTAAATTTGCCCAGCCAGAGAAAATAATCTTCGGGTGTTTTATTGAATGTATATAACTCAATATCAACTCCATTATAGATTGTTTTAATCCAGTTCAAATTTTCTCCGCCTTTACGTTGGGAATTAGAAATAGATATATACTGCAGGTCTTTATATTTCTGAAATACTTCGGTGTTGCCTTTCCAGGTATAGTTAAATTCATAAGGAAAGTGAAGCGTAAAAACAACTTTATGCTTAAATGATTGACAAAGAGGGAGTGCCATAAAGTCGCTTCCCTGATTTAAATGAACATGAATAATGTCATATTCTTTTTCATTCTCAAATGCCTTAGTTATATTTAAAAGAGGATACATGACATTCCACCATGGAATTTGATCTCGAAATAGAGGTCGGGGATAGACAGAAACAAGCTTGGCTTTTGTTTGCGTTGTTCCGCATGCATAAAGGGTAACATTATGTCCTTTTTCAACTAGACCTTCAGTCAAATAATGCACAATTCTTTCAGTTCCACCATATTTAGGAGGCGGAATATTTTCCCAAAGAGGACCAATTTGAGCGATTTTTAACTTCATAGGGTAGATTAATTATACCTATTCTTCTTGATAAACTCAACTATACTTTTTGGTCCTACAGTTTGAGGGAAGGCTTCATCGGCAATTATAATATTGCGTTTATGTTTCGTTTTTAGATCGGTAAACGTATAAAATCCAGTCTGTTTGGAAGGAGATAATTTTTTTTTAATACTTGTTAAATTAATTCCGGCAAAAATATTTTTTTCTTTGTCTAACAAATAAGGGGTAAGTTTTGATCCGCCAACTAAAAGAAATGTTATATGCATTTTCGAAACAGGATTAGTTTGTATACCTACTTCTAAATCTGGAAGGCTATCGCCTATAATGAATATTTCAATTTCAGTCTCTGATTTTTGAAGGTTATGTATGATATGATCAACCGCATCAATTTTGCCATTTTTTGGCGTTATGTAGGCCGTAAATATATGTTTGTCCGGCTCACTGTCATTGGTAAGATATAGACCATCCATTTTTTTAATATGTTTAGATAGTAACATCATGTCATTTTGTGATGTGAATGACAATTGAACTCGGTAATCCGGAGAAAAGACATCGGTTTTATGTTCAAAAAAGAGGGTTTCAGAATCAATAGGCGAATAGGAAAAAGGAACAAATAAATTTATCTTTGATAACCATATAATAATTTCTTTTCTCCAAGTATACGGATCGGGAAAACTATCAGGATAGAAATTTGTATCTTCTTTATATCCTCCTTCTTTTTGCAGAACTGATATTTTTGCTCCGGAGGAGGAAATTATAATGGGAAGGTTCAAGAGCTTATTTGGATAAAAGTTTTCCGGTTTAACATAAGACTGTTTCCCGTCTGGAGTTATACCTATTTGTGGCGGTGGCCTTTTAAAATTAAAATTTTGTTGAGATAAACCATATTGTGTTGAGCTCATACACATTTCTTCAGTCCGGGAAGTGTTTAAAATACAACAATATCCTTTTTTTTGAAGCAATTCTATGGCTTGATTTGTGAGTTTGACGTCGAGAAGATCTTTTTCATTGGTATCCCACGGATTTGCCGTTAACGTATTATCTACATCAATAAAAGCAAGTTTATTTGTGGGAGATTGTTTTATTTTTTGATAGATATTTGATTTCATAATCTGTTGTTATTATGATACAGTATAGAATATACGAATTTCGCGTTATTGTCATCGCGAGCGAATCAGGCGCTGAATGGTGCCTGGGAGCGTGGCGATCCCTGCCTGCCGGCAGGCAGGCCGTTACCGATAGGACGTTTTATATTAACGGGATTGTCCCTCGACTAAGCTCGGGATTATAACCCCTCGACTAAGCTCGGGATTATAACCCCTCGACTAAGCTCGGGATTATAACCCCTCGACTAAGCTCGGGATTGTAACCCCACCCTCGATTATACTCGGGTTCGCAATGACATTATTTTTGCTTAATGCGAAACTCGTGGAATATATGGATTTAATATTACAGTTAAGACAAAAAATACTGGGAAAGACGACAACAGTAAATCCCTCTCAATTAAAAAAAGATCTTTATCAATTCCTTGGATCAACAAAAGAAAAGCGAGTTGATACTTTGATAAAAAAAGTTATCGGTACGCAGACAAGTGAAAAAAGAAAAAAAATATTTGAGCATATTATTGATTTTTGGGAATGTTCTACGATAGAAGTGGGTTATAAAGAACCAGGTTTTAAAGGTCTTAATCTTGCCAAACGCCCTTTTCTCACTCCAACAGGGTCAAATGATAGCAGTGTATTTGCATTTGACGAACAATATCGCTGGGATACTTTTTTTCAAAACAAGGGGCTTATTTTAGCAGGAGGATTTAATTTAGCATTTGGACAAGTTATGAATCTCACAGATGTTTTTCAAGAGTTTAAACGTATTCCAAATGCATTATCTATTCCTTTTTTATCCCGTCCTCAACCTCCATTTGAGATGATGATGATAATGGATCTACTGAAAGGTGGATTTAAGCATGATGAAAAAATCAGACTGGTTGTTAATGTGATTGAGGAAGAACTGGTGACAGAATGGTTTGATTATGGGACGGGGAAACAAAATTGTCGTCAGTCTAAAGACTTGGTTGAAAAATATGGATTATTAACACGGTACGAACCTCATTCAAATCCTTTCATTGTGGGTTGTGAAGATGGAAAAGATCATAATTGGATAACTGCCACATATAGTTTTGAACATTTACCTGTTCAGTTGAACGCAATTTTATTTAGGGCAATTTCACTCCTTTTTGAGTATTACTCATCTTTAAATTGGGGGAATGATGCAATGAAAGCAGAGTTATATCATGATTACAAAAAAAAGATGTCTCGCGATTTTCAAAAAGTGTTTTGGTGCGAAACAGGAAAATGGAAAGGATTTCGAAATTATTCGCTATTACCGGAAAAAAAAGGACACATACTTTATGGAGATCTGTCTTCTGAAATTTTTCCTTTATTTTCCAACCTTGCAACAGTACCCCAAGCAGAAATTATTAAGAAAAATCTTTCAAGATATTATGAAGGTGATATTGGATTTGCAGCAACGAGCATTAAACTACGTCAAGGTGGGAGTATTCCGAAAAAACCTTCAGGTCAATGGAAATTTCAATGGGAGCATCCAAACTGCTGGCCTCCTCTAATGTTTATTGCCGTTGAAGGACTAAAAAATTATGGTTATATAAAAGAAGCTTTAACTTACCAAAAAAAATGGGTAGAGTTTGTCGAAGAAGAATTTGATAGGATTTTAGGGTTTGCCGAAAAATATCCCTATTCGAGAAATACTAAAGTGGAACCTGGCTATTATAGAGTGATGAAAGGATTCGGGTGGACTATCGGTGTGTATCTTCAGTTTATATATGATCTTTCAAAAGAAGGATTATTATTAAATTAAATCCCGCAGACTAATTTTGCCGCTCCCAATATATTGCTATGTTCAATTTTTATAAACCGTACTGTGTTTTGAGGAATTCCCAATAATACAAGATGCTCTTCAACCATTTTCTTATAATTCCATCCGGTCCAAAAGATACTTCCTTCCATCACAAAGGTTAGTTGAACTTGATTGAGGTGGTGGTAAGTTCCGGCAATTTGACAGGCAACAAGTGAAGCTGAACGTTCAAATAACCGTTGTGCAATTAATGTGTTAACACCATTTTTTCCAAGAGCAAAATCGTTTAGTTGAGAGGTTGATGACAAGGAAATATTGTCTTTGATTTGTTTAGTTATAACATTAAAATGTTTATATAAGTATTGTCCGGACACTTCTTTTTCAAACAACTGATAATTGGGGTTGTTCGATTCTTTATCAATTTGTAGACCGGTTTTTGTTTGCGGGAACCCATTAAAATTTCCTGACTCTAAATTGACAAATTCTTTTTTGTTATAAAAACCAAAATTTATTCCTGTACCAATAATTCCTCCAGCAATAAAACTATGGTCTTTATTTATTCCTGCAAGTAGGAGACAAATAGTGTCGTTAGCCAGGGTAAATAGGATATTTTCCCCCGATTTTTGTTTGACGTATTGCGATATTTCTTTACCTATTATTTTGTCTATTAGACCCTTAAAAGAGTGTTCTTTTGTTGCTTTAATAAGTACCCCGTCTAATAAATTATTTTCAAAAACAGGGCGTATTGGATAGGTAAAATTAATTGCAACATATTGAACAGAAAGATCTGTATTTTGATAAATAAAATCTAAAAATGTATTTTTACTATCAAATACTGGGACATGGGACTTTATTAATTGGAGAATATTTATATTTTTACCCTTTTTTTGTACCAGAGTTTTTTCAAATACTGAACCCCCAACGATCATTACTTGAAATATTTCGTCATTGTGAATAATGGAAGAAGGTGGGGGATTAGTTAGATAAGAAATGCTAGAACTATTTTCTTTTACCGCATTATGAAGTTCATTTAAAAATTTGTTAGTAATTAATTTAAGCTGATTATTTGAAAATAGGGGAACAGCCTGATTGATATTTTTAATCATGATATCTAAATAATGTTATTTATCACTTATTATTTTTTCAATGATTATTCGTTCAAAAAGTTTATTAAAAATTAATGGAAGTCGAGACTGTTCTTCTTTTGTAAAATTCTGCAAAACGTATGTTTCGCCAGGCACCAGACGGCGCCTGGTTTCACCATTGATCCGATTTTCTGGTGGACGGGCGTCAACACCAATTCGGATACGTAAATAATCATGGGTTTTTAGACTCGCATTAATTGAATCGATTCCATTGTGCAGCTGGGGACCAGTCCCGGTTTGGATTTTGAATTTCCCCAAAGGAATATCAAGGTCGTCATGAACTACAATTAAATCAGTAGTTAGTAGGGGGTAGTTAGTAGTTAGGAGTTTGACAGCACGGCCGGAGTGGTTCATGAAAGTCTGGGGTTTGGCGAGAAGAAGGGGAGAGTAGTTAGGAGTTAGTAGTGAGGAGTTAGGGGGAATTTCATAGATTTCTGATAACAGATATTTATTACTTTTGAATTTTATCCGCCGGTTGGCGGATTGACTTTGGACTTTTCCAATTAGATAATCCAAAAATTGAAAACCGACGTTGTGACGGTTATTTTGATATTTTTCTCCGGGATTGCCCAGACCGACGATGAGTTTCATAAGTCGTGTAACGCAAAACGTGTAACGCAAAGCGCGAAACGCGAATCGCAAAACGTGTAACATGTAACTTAAAACATTAAACCCTCTTTTTTTAAATAATCTCTAACGGTTTGTTGTAAAAAAGATTGAATTTGTTCGGGTGTGAAAGATTGTTTGGTAAAAACTGTCGGAACAATTTTAACATCCTTATAATAAGTTAGTTGTCCAAGAAATAATTTTGCATTAAACTCACCTTTAAATTTTTTCTCTGTTAATTTAATTAATTGATTCATGTTATATGTTTTTGAATTTAAAAACCAAAAAAGATCAACATAGTCACGCCAAGTGTTTCGCCTGCCAACAGTGAAAGCCTTATTAGCGGCTAAATCATCAAGATGAGAAAGATCAATCGTTTCAGTTTTTATGGCAGGATGAAGTGGTTTGTATGGATAATAAACAAAACTGATATTAACATTGGTTTTTGTTTGAAAGCTAACCATATCTTCAGACTTGAAAATAACTTTGATTTCTTTTCCAAAAACTTCGGTCAATTTGGCGGAAAAATATGTTGACAATGGACGTTGAGAAAAGCAATCAAAATCTTGTGAAAGGCGGTGATTAAGTTGAAGCATAATAGCAGTACCTCCGGCTAAAACAAAAAAACTTCGGAATTTTTTTAGCTGCTTAAATACTTGCAGCTGTTCGCTGTTTAAGCGATCCGTATATAGATGTGACATAATTAGATTCATCTAAGTTAATTTGATTAAGGTTTAATATGTAATTTTTTACGAAATTAAAAATATTAGCAGGATAATTACGGTATGGCGCGTGTAAAAATACATCAATTATTTCTGATTTGGAATAGGTGTTGAATAACCATTTGATATCTTGGAAACTTCCGTAAATAAGAAACTGATGAATGATATAGTTTTTATCTTTTTTTAAATCAATTTTTTTTAAATCACAAGACCAAAGAATCGCTTGAAAGCATTTAGGAATTATTTTTAACATGTGTATATTATACAATTGTTATTGGTTAGAAAACGAGCAAAACTAAAGAAATAATATTAAAATTGTGGTAAAATACTTACATTATGGAAGATACGGGCGGGAAAAACTTTCTTACAATCCGTTTTGATAAAAATCATTTGACCTCAATTGGACAAAAACTTTATACTCAAAGTTTAGACTTGGTACGCGAACTGGTTGCCAATGCTTATGATGCAGATGCAACGGTGGTGAAAATTTCAACCGTTGATAATCGGTTAATTGTCGAAGACGACGGGAGCGGTATGACAAGGATTGGCCTGGAACAATATTTCACCATTGGTTCAACCTTTAAAAAAGATAATCCTCAAACAAATAAATTTAAACGGATACGTATTGGGGAATTTGGAATTGGTAAATTTGCGGTTTTGGCGCTTTGTGATCGATTTGAACTTTATACAAAATCATCTGCCTATTCTGCCACTGTGGTTTTTAATCAGATTGACTTTGGGCGAAGCGAAAAATGGCAGGTACCAATCATCGAGCATGTTAAAGACTCTTCAGATTTAACAACCGCAACAAGAGTGACGCTTTATGATTTAAAAAAAACTCTTTCAGAGTTTGATTTGGAACGCTACTTAATTAATATTTTCCCGCTTCATGACAAAAATTTTTCAATTTATCTTAATGAAAAAAAATTACAACCGTATTATATTCCCGGGGAAAGATTTAATATTAATGAACTGTGTGAATTCGGAAAAATCAAAGGTGAGGTGATTTTGGCATCGATGCTTTTGAACAAAGAACAAATTGGAATTGGCATTCGAGTGAAAGGGGTGCTGATTAAACGTGATACATTTGAATTGGAGAACAGCCACAAAGTTTCAACCGGTCGGTTAAGTGGTGAGGTGTATGCGGATTTTTTGCCAATCACAACAGACAGAAGTAATTTTATTATTGATAGCAAGGAATATAAACTTTTTACTATTGTAATGCATAAGCGACTGCGAAAAGTGGTACGCCAGCTGGAAAAAAGCGCAGCGTCTTATCAAGATAAAAAAGCGGAACGGGTACTTTCAGACGTGTTGGGTTTGATTCGGCAAGCGCTTCGACGAAATCAGGAAATATTTATTACTTCAGATCTCCCGCTTTTCACTAAACAGAAAAATAAAATTTTACCGGAGGAATTAAAAAATGGCGTTATTAGTACTAATTTAAAATCGAAAAATAAAAATCAAAAGAATATTGATAATAATTCAGACAAAGGTTTAAAACAAGCGTTATGTCAGGCAGTGAAATTGTTAAAACCAAAGATGCGCCGGCGCGTGAAAACGCTGCTTCGAGATGATAGGCGGATTGTTAAATCAGTTAAAATTGGAGGAAGTGAGTTTCTAGTATCTTTTGCTCATCTGGGAATTGAGGAAAAAGAAAGTTTTGTTGAAGGAGGAATAATTTTTATCAACCGCGATCATGGTTTGTTTAAAAAATTGGAAAATAAAACCGACTTAATTTACTATCATCTAACGCGATTAGTGAGCCAGGAATTAATTAAGTTTACAGTCCCAAAAAATTTGGAGTTGGCATTTGACTGGCAGGGAAAATTAATCAAAGATGCGTTTCTGGAGTATAAAACTGCGAAGTAAATTAGCCATAATTTGGCAACCTGCCAGGTTGCCGAATTTTTGGTAGAATAATGAGGATGAAACAAAAACCGTTTGTTATTGGAATTACTGGAGGGACAGGTTCCGGGAAAACAACCGTTGCTAAAAAAATTCAAACTCACTTTAAAAACCGGGTTTTATATATTCCCCATGATAATTATTATCGTGATCAGAGCAAAATGACGCTGAATCAAAGAAAAAAAGTAAACTACGACCATCCTAGTTCACTTGAGACATCGCTTCTTGTGGAACATTTAAAGCATTTAAAAAATGGTAAAGATGTTAAGATTCCCCTCTATGATTTTGTTTTACACAACCGAAAGAAAGCGACCTTACCAGTTGCTACTAAATCCTTAATTATTGTTGAAGGAATTTTAACATTTGAAAATAAGCTATTACGGGATATGTTTGACTTAAAACTGTTTGTTGACACAGATGCTGATATTCGTTTGGGGCGAAAAATTATGCGTGATATCAAAGATCGAGGGAGAACGTTGGAGTTTGTCATACATCAATATTTGACTATGGCACGTCCAATGCATGATGTATTTGTTGAACCATCAAAAAAGTATGCGGATCTAATTATTCTAGAGGGAGGAGAAAATCATGTTGCCATTCGAAGTATTATTCATGCAATTGATCGATTGAGGAAGGAGGTTGTTAATAAGCTATAAAGGACGTAGTGGGTTTAATTCCTAATTATTCTAATTTCTAATTAACCTAATCAATGACCAGTTTCCAATATCTAATTGGGACTTTGGGAATTATTTAGATTAATTAGATCAATTAGAAATTAGTAATTAATAATTTTTCTCTTGTTCCTTAATACTTAATACTTTATACTAATTTTATGTCCAAATACGTTCCAGATATTTCCTCTCATCGTTGGGTGATTATTTCGCCGCAACGAACACATCGTCCCACTGATACGTTTGATAGAAAAATCAAGAAGGTTTGTCCGTTTTGTCCGGGAAATGAAAGTTTAACACCGGAGACAGTCTTAGAATTGAATCATGATGAGGGAAAAGGTAAACATTGGCAGGTGCGGGTGATTCCCAATAAATTCCCCATTACCGATATTCATGAAGTAATTATCCATTCACCTAGTTGCGAGTTTGATATTGAAGACCTGCCAATAAAAGATGTTGCTTTAATTTTCCAGGCATACCGGCAACGCTATCAATTCTATAAAACACGCGGTCAGATAATAATATTCTGTAATCATGGAGAACACGCCGGCGCATCACTGGAACATCCTCATTCACAATTGGTAGTAATTCCTCCACAGATTAATATGGATGTACTTTCCCGTGAACCAATGAGTAATGTCGTTTTAGAAAACACCTATTTTAATGTTTATTGTCCGGATTTTTCCCAGTGGCCCTATGAAACTTGGTTTGTTCCAAAAAAACGTACAACTACATTTGGAGATATTACCGATGATGAAATTGTAGACCTAGTTGACTTATTAAAAAAAACCCTTAAACAGCTACGGAAGATTTATGTGAAAAATCAACACACACTTTTACCTTTTGATTATAACTATTATATTCATCCGAAAGAAGATTGGTATTTGCGTCTGATTCCTCGTTTTGTACACAGGGCTGGTTTTGAGTTGGGGACGGGATTACATGTGAACATTGTTGACCCGGCACTGGCGGCTTTGGAATTAAAAGGATTTGAGAAAAATATGGCAGGAGTTTTGAATAAGCTTGAGAAGAAAATATAAATAAATTTCTAATTACTAATTCTTAATTTCTAATTAAGTCCCAAATTCCAAAACTCAAAAACATAATTGGGAAGTGGAACTTTTTTAGGTTAATTAGGTCAATTAGAAATTAGGAATTTATCACTCTCCCACAATCAACGTTTTCTTTTCCAACTGAACGACTGTTCCTTTTTCGTCAGTTAAGATAATTTGATAAGAAAGTCGATGTTCCAAATTGAGATCTCCAATTGTTAAATTATGTATTGATTTTATATTTCCACTAATAATTTTTGTGATGGTTTGATTTGTGGTTGTGTCATAGAAAACAATCGTTGATTTTACAGGGATTATTGTAGAAAAATAAACAAATAAATAGTGTTTATCAGAAGAAGTAGTGAAGTTAACTTTATTGATTAGATCTTTGGCTTGAGATTGATGTATTTGTCTATTTGAACTTGATCCAAGATTACTCATTAATGAAAAAGCAACCAACGCGACAAAAGAAAACACCATTATTGATTTAATTGAAGGAAGGGGTCGATTCCAAGTTTTAAGAAAAGATGCCTTACTGTTTCCGGAAACTTTTATTTTTAACAAGTCGTCAGGATAAATAAAGACGCCTCGACAAAGTGGACAATGTAGGGCAGTGACCTCAAATAATTTGGACGGATGGTTTTTAATTGTGATTAAGGTTTTCCCGTCTTTTGGACATACCTTAGGTTTCCCAGCAATAATTGCATCTTGTTGATCGTTTGCTAATCTTTCCGCTGTTTCAAGTGAAATGTGATTAATTCCATTTTCCTCAAAAAAACTACTTCCACAAGTTCGACAGTGTAAAACTGTTTGCTCATCATAAATCGCGCTTATCATTATTTGACTGCAGTTGGGACAGTGCATATATACAATATACAATATAAAAAGTAAAATTGAAAAAAGAAAAGTCAAGATATGGACGGTAGAAAATTGAATGTAGAAGAATGTAGAAGATAGAAATTCAAAGAAAGAAGACAGAAAGCAGAGATAGATAAAAGTAAAAAAGAAATATTGATATATTAGAAAACTTACGTGATATATTTTTGTATAAAAACAGGTTAAGTTAAATTGACCAATCAACTATTGAATATATAAGATAATTAATTTATATTGTAATAATATATGACAGATTTTGAACCAGCACCATCGCCAGTAACCGCTACTAATGTAATGAATCGCGCTTCAGAATCTCCTCATGTCCATGATCTAATTTTAGAAGATGCAGTGCGTGTTAAGGAAAGATACAGAAACACAGTGGAAAAAGGACGAGCAGTCTCGCACGAATTAAAAGCAATTGGTGATTTTGTTGCAGAAGTAAAAATGAGTATTTTTGCTCATGGCAAGGAGCAAACGGTTTTGGACGATGAACGTAAACGTATTGTTGATTTAGGAAAAAAAGCCGGTTTTAATACCGATTTGTTTGAAGAAGTAATCTTTAAATCAAGAGTAGTGGAAAAAGAGGGGGAGGTTGTTAAAAATACCGTTCCCGGGGGATTGATATCACAAGGTCAAGAAACATTGGGAAGAATTGCACCAACAGAAAAAAATCAACGTGACGTTGGTGTTCTTGTGGTTGACTGTGTCCAAAGATTACTTATGGAATCAATTGATCAGGTCAAGCCACAAGCAGGAGATCAATCAGGCGTAAGCACTGCAAAATCTTTATCGAGCAGAGAATTAGAAATCATGAGAGATGTTCATAATATGATATTTACATATGGAAATAAAGTTGAGGTTGAAACAAATGCAGGCCCAGTTTTGGTTTCGCGTCGTGATTTGTTTGCGCAGTGGCTTGATACGTTTATTATGGATATGGCCAATATGCAGGATAGAATAGTTGAGGGAAGTTTAGCCAATCATCAAACCGCCGTGTATGATTCATATCGTTGGGTGAAAGATATTTCTCAAAGTGTACAAGCAGGAGAAATAACAAATATTTTCCCAACCCCATATACAAGATCAGTCAAAGAAGCAATGGATGTTGCTTATCAAAAAAGAAATGGTTTACTCAAATTCATTTTGTTTGGCGACGCGGGTGTCGGCAAAACAAGACAGATAATTGATTTTAACCGAGAAAAAGAAAGAGAAACAGTGGTAATCAACTTTCATCATTTTATTTCATTTGATGAACTGGTTGGTCAGACATCAATTGCAGTAAACTTGGGTGATGGCAATCAAAATGAAAAATTAAATGGGCTCTGTCAACGCTTTGTTGACTCTCAACCAACTGGAGAAGTTTTTTGGACAGATATGCAAAATGTTTTTGATCATCTAACACCCCAACAACGTGAACATTATATAACGGTTGAAGGAATGGTTCATAATTATGGAAAAGGACTGTCTGACGGTAAGGTTGTTGATGAGACTGGCGAATTACCAGGAAGAGAAGAGATTATGAAAAAGTTTCAATTAAGGATCAAGGCGATTCGTGATATGACCGTGTTGGATATGAAACCTGAAGAAGATATGCAATCAAGATTTGTTAAAGGAGCAATATTAAAAGCGATTCATGAAGGAAAAGTGGTGTGTTTTGATGAAATGGATAAAGCAGGACCACATGCCATTGAAGGTATGCTTTCTTTTTTATCAGAAAGTGCAGGTGAAGTTTGGCATTCGCAAGCCGGTGATGTTGCAATACCTCACTGGTTTTATATTACAGGAACAAGTAATGCTCGTGGTATTGGAAACCAAGCGGTCGCGATGGAAGGCAAAGGAGTTAGAGAGGGAATAGCCACAGAAATGAATAAATTTTTAGCTGATCGATGTGAACAAATTTCTATTAACCCACAACCGGTTAAGGACTCACTCATGATCGCAGGTGTTTTGTTAACAGATGATGATGGGATTTTGCAGATTAACCAAGAAGATCAGTACAAGTTAATAGCGGCCTTGTCATATATCATGCCGGCATTACAAAATGAAAAGTTACCAGTTGCTTATACAAATCGTGTAATCAATTCGATCTGTTCTCGTTTGGTGCGGAGAGAAGTTGTTTCACTGGGAAATGGAATCGTCAGTCGATATGAGAGAACCCAGCTTAGTGTGAAAGATGCGGTGGAATTATCACTAAAAACAATGAAAGAAATATCGCTTGGAAACGAAGGAAAAGCTAAGGTTGATAAAGTAATTCAACAATATGCTAGTTTGCTTGGTGAAGACAAATTGTCACAATACGGAAAGGGAAGGGCATTTTTTATTGAAGGACCTGAGGCAAAATATACCGCGGTTAGCAAAATATGGGATCAGCCTTTATTCCAAGCCATAGCATCTATGGAGTCGGATCCACTGCGTTTGACTGATCAACAGGTGCAAGCAATTAATGCGTCGCTAATGCATGTTGACTGGCAAACAGCAGTCGATGCAACCGATAGACCTCCAGCAAGGTTATTTGGTAGTACAAATGGTTGGCAGCTTGAAGCTAGTGCATCAGGTGTATCGCTTATTGCAACGATAGGTGAATCAGAAAGAAAAAAGATAGTAGGAAGAAAAAGTGTTGCTACGGGAAATTTTGATCATGCAAGTGTTGTTGCACGGGACCAACTAGGAAAGGCTTTCGCGGTAAAAACAGTTGACGGCGGAAGTAGAACAATAACAATAATGGCCAACGGAACAAAGAGATTTGAAGAAGCGGATATAAGGATTGCAAAAGGTGAACCAACAGCCTATATTGATCCTTTGGGAAAATTGTTTATTGTTGAGGTTGATGGGAAAATTCAGTGTGGAGAATTAAACGGGAAATACAATCATAACGTTAGTTCTTCGGGAAGAATTCTTGATGTTTCTCCTGACGGAAGATTTTTTACATATCGAGATAATGAACAGAACAGGTGTTTGCTGATGGATGTTAGTAATTTAGTTAAACCACCGGTTGGAATTGATCTTCCAGAAAGTTGGCCTAGTGCGAGATTTGTTGGTAAGGGTGTAGTTGTTGGATTAAGCGAGACTGGTCAAATCATCGACGATGGTGATCATACAAAACTTATTACGATTTCATAAAACCTAAGAAGCTGTTTAAAAACTATGGTAAAACAGCTTCATAAGAGCCTGTATTGAAAAATAAAATTAGGCACTTTTCAAACAGGCTCTAACATAACATAACAAAACGTATGGATGCAAAAGAAATTCGTTTATCAGGTGAAGTTAGGCCACGTCAATTATTAATCAAACCATTACAGTATCTTAGAGAACATGCTAAGCTCGTAATCTTCCGAATAAAAAGAACAATACCAATAACAAAAGTAATATATGTTCCTATTAAAAAAATAGTGAGGGAAGACGTTGGTGTTCCTATTACCACAGACGAAATGGGAGCAAGGGGTCATCTTCCTCTTACTGAGCAAAGACAGCATGTTAATAGAACATTAGCAGGACAAAGTCCAATGAAACCCGTGAGATATGGAGGGGAGGAAGATGAAGTTGTTATACCTGTAGATACGATAGTTGAAGAGCTTGAACCAAAAAGAGTTCCAGCTGAGGAAATAATTGAAAATACTAGATCAGTAATTCCGAGAGTGCAGTTTGTTTTTGTCTTACACGCAGATACTTCAACTTTATTGTCTAATCAAAGATCAGAAGAAATAATTTTACCGGTAATGGTAGCGCTTGCGAATATGAAGGGAGGTCTAAATACTTATTGTGGTGATAAAACAATTCACGATGTTCGGGCTGCAATATTTGTAATTATCCATACGCTTGCAGGTGATCGCTTAGTGCCTTTGATTGGTTCTGCAACTGATAATGCTCGTTTGACACAGGAGTTGAGAGCAAATTTCAACGCAGATCCAAGTGTGGTGAGAGATGCTCCTTTTAGTCAAATAACTCAAGCAAATGCAATGGCAGCACACAAGGCACTACCTGCTTTATTTGCTCAAGCTAATGCTTTGTCCTTAGCTTTACCGCAAGGGACAACCTCAGGTGATATTTTGCCTAAAGGCGTAATAGATCCTCGAGACGCTTCTTTTATTGATTGGGTTCAAACTAAAGTTGATCAATCATTCCCAGATAAATTAAGACAAAAAGAATGGATAAACGAACCCGATAAAACTTGGATAGGTGGCTATCAACCTTCATTAGTAATTTATGATATTAGATCATCTGGTGCTAATGCTGTAGTTGTTTCAGATCGGCTACTTGATAAACAAATGGAACCTATGGGTTATAGTGACTTCAGGTCTAAAAATTTTGATAATTTATAAATATATATGTCAGAACAAGGAATATCAGCGATTTTTCCAACAGGACAACTCAGTTTTGCTATTGAACAACAGGCTGATGAGAGGAAAAGAGCCGAACACGAAAAAGAACAAAGAAGGCTTATTCATAAAGGCCAAGTAATAAATAGGGAGTGTGAAGTTGGAAAAAATGAAGACGTACTTGATCCGTTAAGTTGGTTGGAACGTTTTTATCAAGTGACTAGTGATGATTCAGGAGTACTGCAACCAGAGTTAGTTGAGGTCGGCGCGGAGATTTTTAGATTGGCTTCAAGGGGATTGGGGCTTTCTGATTCAGTCAGAAGAAAAATGCAGGGGGATTTTGACTCACTCGTTAGGCCTTATCGGCAAGGCGCAAGAAGAGGAACATTGGATAATTTGGTTTCAAGCTTACGTCATGGGA
>Ga0210056_1000409_pt1 | contig 34650 bp, 26 predicted proteins | sample CryGeyCG2014_080_2_FD_183965 | JGI IMG/M metagenome (GOLD analysis project Ga0210056, IMG submission 183965) | Groundwater microbial communities from aquifer - Crystal Geyser CG07_land_8/20/14_0.80 (SPAdes) (version 2) | ecosystem: Environmental > Aquatic > Deep subsurface > Groundwater | place...
TCGATGCCGACGGGAACATGGCGCGTGGCGTGATGGGGGTGTCAGTGCGCGTCGACCGGCGTTAGCACGGGTCCACGGCGCGGCCCTGCCGTCACTTGCTTGCCGCGCTGTCGGCTGATTCCTCGACGATCTCCGCTCGCAGGAACATCCCGCACTTGGGGCACTTGCCGGGCTTGTCCTGCTTCACATTGTCTTCGGGCATTGGGCAGACCCACTCGACCTTGGTGCCCTCTGGTACTTTGGGCTGGAGTAGCATCCCACACGTCGGACACTTGCCCGGCTTCTCCCGAACAATGTCGGCGTGCATCGGGCAAGTGTATTCCTTCACGACGTTGGCGCCTTTGCCGGCTTCGCTGTCGGCGATCCTCCCTGCCTCGGGCGTCGTCTCCAGGGCGGTAGGTGCGGTTCCTTCGTTCTGCCCGCTCTGTTTGCCGCAGCCAACCATGGACACGACGGCCAACAGCAGAACGACTGAACCCAGTGCGGCGATCTTCTTCATCTTGTGTTCCTCCTCAGGTGTTCCGACCGGATCTGAATGACGTATACCCGCGAAGGTTAAGAACACACCGAAGTGGAAGTTCGCGGAACTTCCCCGGCAGGCGTGCAGCAGACGTAGGACAGAGGGTATTCTCCCAGACGGAGCCGAAGTCGCACCGGGACTTCGGTGTGTTCTTAACCTTCGCGGGTATAGTACTATCGCTAATGGTGACTCAGGTCAGCGGGCGCCGCCTCCACTGGTGTCCCGACTGCGCGCGTCAGCAAGTCGAGCGCGACGTTCTGCTCGAAGAGCGCCTGTACGCGGTTGGTCTTCGCCCGGGTCAAAGTCACCAGCGCGTCGAGGGGCTCCAGGTTGAGTCCTTTGCCGGCCGTGTAGCGCAACTGCGCCAACCGGTAGTCCTCCTCGGCGGCTGCGACGGCTGCTTCTGCCGTCTTCACGTTCTGCGTGGCAGCGCCCAGGCGGAGCAGCGCGGTCTCGACCTGTTGGGCGATGGCAAGTCGCAGTTGCTGTTCGTCCTGCCGGGTTTTCTCCAGCATTGCCTGCGCCTCGGCCACTTCTGCGCTCCGGGAGCCGCCATCCCAGAGGGGCAGCGAGGCGACGAGGCCGACCGTTGCGCCGACGTCGTTGCTCAGTCCGCGCTGGGTTCGCCAGTCCGCTGCGGCGACTGTATTGACCTGCGGCTTGAACGTGCTTCGAGTGACGCCGAGGCGTGCCTGTGCCGCTGCGAGTTGCTCCGCTACTGCTTTGAGTTCCGGTCGCTGGGCGAGTGCCTGCTCATGGAGGGGCGAGGCCGCCACCGGTGCTGGGCTCGGCTGTAGCGAGTCGGACAACGTAATGTCTGACTCCAGCGCAACACCCATCACGGTCTTCAAGTCCACGAGCGCGAGGGTCACGTCGCGGTGGGCATCGGTCAGCTTCTGTCGGGCGTCTGCCAAGTCTGCCTCGTCTCGCAGCAGGTTCACCCGGGGGATCTTCCCGGCCTCGAACTGAGCCTGATCCACCCGCAGGCGCTCCTCCTCGTCTTTCACGAGCGCTTCGTAGATCTCTACCACCGACTGCGCGAGCAGCACTTGTCGGTACGCCACGCGGGTGTCCAAGGCGACGCTCTGACGCACCGTCTCCGCATCCTGCTGCGTGGCGCCAAGCGCCGAACGAGCTGCCTGCACCTGGCTCTTCAGCCGGCCGCCCGTGTATAGCGGAAATAGCAGAGACACGTTCTGGTTGAGGGTAACGCGCGGACCGATCATCTCCATGTCCATGGGCATGACGCCGGCGGGCCCTTGGACCATATTGGTGCCGTCGCCAGTCGTGAGGTGCGTCGTGGTGGAGCCCGTCAACCTCGTCCCGGCAACGGCCTGCCGCAGTCGCGCGCTCGCGGCCTCGACCTCGGCGCTCTGCCCCTTCAGCAGCGGGCTCTCACGCAGGGCCGTCTGCACCGCCTGGTCCAGGCTGAGCGGTCCGGTGACGACCCGCGGCGTGGGTGATGGTTGCTGCGACCGTGCGCACACGCTAAGCGCCAGGGTCAGCGCCATCTGGAATACTGCCAGTCTCTTCATGTCAGTTCCGTCCTTTCAACCGGCTGGGCCGCTACGTTGGAGGCAACCGGGTGCCCTTGGCTGACCGCTACTTCCTGTCGTTCGCAGGCGACAACGTGTTCTTGCGCAGCTCCTCCGCATGCTCCCGTTGACCGGGCGTGAGCACCTTCAGCGCCCGCTGCCAGTACTGCAGCTTCAGGTTGGCGAGTTCTCGCCCCAGTTCCAGGGCGGGCTCTGCGCGTCGCTGGAACTCGGTCAGGTCTGCCTTGCCGCCGCCGACCTGGCTGTCGGCGTACTCGCGGAAGCGCTCGGTCTCGCGGTCGAGGTCCGCTTTGAGCGACCCGGAGGTCTGCTTCCAGTCCTGGGCAATCGCTTCCAGCTCCGTTCGCTGGTCGGAGGCGAGCTTGAGACCAGCCGACTCCTCGAGCAACACTGTGACCTCCGGTGCGAAGCGGCTGGGCGCTCCATCACCCGAGACAACGCGGTGTTCGACGATTGGCTTCGGCTGTGCCTTGGAGCGCTCGACGTGAAGGCGGTACCCAACGGTCACCGCAGCCACGACGAGGCTGACCGTGAACGCCGGGCCAAAGAGGCGACGCCTCGGTTGCGCCGGCGGGGCCGCCTTCGGGCTGGGCTTGCCCTGCTTGCGCTTGCTCACGAGACGTGGAACTCCTCGTCGGCTTCCTCTGTGACCGGCCATTCCCATTCGCGGTTCAAGAACACCCGGTTCAGCCACTTCACGAGATCGTCGATGTAGGTGTGGAGCAGCGGGATGTCGAACAGGCTCAGGATGGTCCCGATGGTCAGCCCGCCGATGACCACGACGCCGACGGCGGAGTAGGCGTCCATGCCCGTCTTCGGCCAGAACGCTACGGGAAACATGACGATGATGGTGATGATCGAGGTCATCAGGATCGGTCGCAATCGCTGCGGGCACGCTTCACTTACCGCTTGGTCACGAGGCACCCCGCGGTCGCGGTAGCGCATGACCATGTCAACCAGCAGGATGGCGGTGGTGATGTCCATGCCCGTCAGCACGATGATGGCCATGATGGACACCGTTGAGAAGCTCTGGTGGGTGAGGAACAACGCCAGGAAAACGCCCGACAGTTCCAGCGGCAGCGAGAAGCCCATCTGCAGCGGCTGGAGGAAGCCGCGGAACTGAGCGACCAGCACTAACAGCATGAACAGGATCGCTAGCACCAGGCCGTTTAGCAGCCGACGGAACGAGTCCATCATCTGGGTCATGTCGCCGCGGACTTCCATCCCGTAGCCGGGCGGCCAGTTCAGCTCGGACATGGCCTTCATCTCGACTTCCATCGCCAGGTCCATCGAGGGTGGCTCGTTGCGGCGGTAGTAGCCTAGAACGGCGATGGTGCGCCGAATGCCGTCATGCTCGATGATCGTCGGCGCGCTGCGCTGCTCGAACGTGGCGACGCTCTTCAGCGGCACCTGCCGGCCATCGGCTGCCGTGAGATACAGCTCCTCCAAGTTTTTCGAGGTGGCCCGGTCCTCCGGCTCGTAGCGAACCTGGATGACGTTCTGGCGGAGGTTTGGCAGCCGGTAGAACTCGTTGGTGAACCCGCCGCGCAGGGCGTAGTATGCTTGCTGGGAGATCTCCTCGGTGGAGAGCCCCAGTTCCTGGGCGCGCCGAGGATCGACCTTGACTTCCCAGTCGGGCAGCCCCATGGTCCAGCTTGTGGCTACCTGGTGCATGCCGTACGTCTTGCGCGCGATCTCGGCGGTTTGCTTTCCGAGCTTGTCCAAGACATTCAGGTCGGGTCCGTACACGATGAGCGCGATGGGCGCCTGGGCCGTCGCCATCACGTCGGAGCCCATCTCCTTGATCTGGAAGCGGCGGATGCCCGGAATGGTCTGCATCGCCTCTTCCTGCACGCCGTCGATCACCTTCCAGATGTCGCGCTTGCGCTCGCTCATATCGGAGAGAGTGAGCATGAACGTGGCCGAGTTCACCATCGGCATCGCGTAGCCGGTGAAGTACGTTCCCGCCGACTCCAGCATGTTCTCGAAGCCGAGCTCGATGGAGGCTTTGTGGATCTCAGGGTACTTCAGCATGATCTTCTCGACCTGCCGAACGGCCTCCTCGGTGCGCGCGAACGACGTGCCCGGCTCCATTTCCAGGACGCCGTAGGCTTGCCCGACGTCGGCCAGTGGCATCATCTCGCTGCCGATGAAGTAGTAGAACCCGAACCCCACGATGACGGTGGCCACGATGCGGGCCATGTTGGAGAAGCGGTGCTGCAACATCCAACGGATTACTCGGGCGTAGCCGCTCTCGATCCGGTCCAACCCGCGCTGGAACGGCACGAGCGCGTGGTGGTGAAGCAGGGCGTAGGGCTTGAAGGCGAGGTCCTTCTCGCGGTCTTCTTCGGCGCGCAGGAGCTTCGCACAGAGGAGCGCGGTCAGAGTGAAAGAGACCAGCATCGAGGCCAGCAGCCCGAAGATCAGCGGCCACACCAGTTCGCGGAACATCAGCTCGACAATGCCGCCGCAGAACAGCAGCGGCGCCAAGGCCAGGCAGATCATGACCGTGGAGGCGATCACCGCCAGCCGCACCTCGGCGATGCCGTCGATGGTGGCCTCCTTGGGCGTCTTGCCCATGCGCAGGTGACGCTCTACGGAGTGCACGTCGATGATGGTGTCGTCGACCAGCCGCCCGATGGATAACAGCAGCCCGATGAGCGTGCCGCTGTTGAGGGTCATGCCGGCGGCGAACAAGCACAGGATGGCGATGGCCAGCGACATGGGGATGGTGACCAGCGAGATCAACGTCCCTCGCCACTCGCCCAAGAAGAAGAACACCACGATCCCGCACAGGAGGATCGCCATGCCCAACTCGTGGACCATGTTCTCGAACAGGATGTCCACGAAGTCGGCGTTGTTGTAGGTCTCCTCGAACCGGATGCCGGGGTAGTCCGCCTCGATTTGGCGGAGCGCCTTGTTCACGCCCTGAATCGTCTTCCAGGAGCTTGCTGAGGGATTCTGCAGGATGGCGACTTCCAGCCCCTCCACGACCTCGCCCTTCGTCCCGGGCTCGTGCTTCAGGAAGTGGTAACCGCTGCGGCGCTCCCAGTGGGTATCGAGCACCCGGGCGACGTCTTTGACGTACACCACCCGGGGACTCACGGCTGGGCCCACGGACGCGGCCGCGGGTGGCCTGCCGACGGCCGAGATCGGGTAGTTGAGCACCGTGTCCGAGTCAACCGCTCGGGAGTCGAAGCGCACAATCGCTTCGCTGCCGCCAGAGGTGAGCGTCCCGCCGGGCCGCGTCACGTTGTACCGGTCGAGGGCGTTGCGCACGTCGAGAATGGACAACCCGTACCCGGCCAGCTTCTCGCGGTCGACAATGACCTGCAACTGCCGGCGGTAGCCGCCGAAGGGCACGATGGAGTAGACGTTCGGCACCGTCTTCAGCCGGTTGACGACAGTGTTGTCGGCGAACTCCCGCAGCCTCACCTTGTCCCGGCCGGTGCCCGTCAGGTTGAGCGTAACGATGGGGACGTTCAGCGGGTCGATGGGCAACACCCACGACGGCTTCAGGTTCGCGCCCGTGGAGGGCAGGTACGCCTGGACCACATTCATCAGTGCCTGCACATCGAACAGCGCCTTCTTCATGTCGACGCCGTAGCGGAATTCCAGCGTGACGATGGAGAACCCGCTTTGGGAGGTCGAGCGAATGTAGTTCAGGTTCTGGACGTTGACCATCTGCTCCTCGATGGGCTTGCTCAGGTACAGCTCCATCTCCTCGGCAGACAACCCGGGCATCATGGTCACGATGCCGATCATGGGGCTCTCCACGTACGACGTGAACCGCCGCGGCATCGTCTTCAGCGCCATGGTCGACAGCAGCGCCATCGCGAAGTAGAAAGCGATGATGACGTACGGGTGCTCGATGGACCACTTGTGGATTAGGTGCAGTGGGTTGACGCCGCGGGCTTCCCAGCGGGGTCGAAGGGGCGTGTCAGCCATGAGGGGTTCCTGTGGTTAGGGTTCCAGGTCTGGGTTGGTTGGTTCTGCCGCGGCCCGAGAGACCAAGCGCCTCCCGGGCCGCGCAGAGGCTCTGTAGGGGCGAGCACCGACGACCGGCGCATTCCCTCGCCGCCGTCAGCCGCAGCAGCCGCGGCCGCCACCGGTTCCGTGGTCGTGGCCTCCGCCCAGAATGCCTGCCTTCGGAGCGCCCTTCGCGGACAAGGCGTCCGGGGTCACCTTGTAGCCGCTGGACTGCAACGCGGCGCCAAGTTGCGCGAGCGTCGCCGTCCCTTTCGGGGCGAACTGGACGGTGACGGAGCCGCCCTTGGCGTTGAGCTTCGCCGACTTTACTCCGGGCACTGCCAGGAGCGCCGCCACGGCTTTGGTGGCGGAGGACTCTCTGCTGGCCGGCTTCACCTTCAGCACCAAGCCCCCGGCAAATGCCTCGCCGTGAGCATTCCTCGCGGCGTCAATGGCCGTGGCGATGGCTTGCACATCCGTCTTGTCAGGAGTGAACTCGACGACGGCTTGCTTTGCCTTCTGGTCGATCTCCACGGCGGTTACGCCTTCGACCTGCGTAAGGGCGGCCTTCAAGGGCGGAACGCACATCCCGCACCTGATGCCGTCCACGGCGAACGTGGCAACCTGTGTCTTCGCGGGCGCCGCAATCACGGCGACTGCCGCCGTCAGGACACAAACGATACCCATCTGGATCTTGCTGATGTTCATTTCGTGACTTCCTCGCGTAGTAGTTGACGATCTCGACCGGTCTCGTGTGAGCCGGCAACGTTTGGGCTGGTGACGCCTACTCGGCCTTGACCAGCTTCATCCCGCACTTGGGGCAATCACCTCCCTTGTTCGACTTGACTTCGGGGTGCATCGGACAGGTGTAGACCGCTTTCGCCGGCTGCCCGGGTTGCGCGGTTGGTCTGACCCTGTCGGATCGGTCCGAGCGGACGGATCGGTCAGATCTGTCCGACTTGTTCTGGGGCGCCGCTACCGCCGGACTGAGCGTGGCTGGGGGAGCTTGGCCCCAGGGCGTCGGAAACACGGCGTCGCCCTCAGCGAGCTTCTCGTGTCCCGCCCAGATGACTTGATCGCCCGCTTTCACGCCGGACAGCACGAGCGTCCGCTTCCCGTCCGTCGCCCCGAGTCTGACCGGTACGCGATGAGCGACGTATTTGCCGCCTTTGGTCATCGGCTCCAGCTTCATGTGGCATTTGGGGCAGTTGCCGGGATGGTCCTGCACAACTTCCGGGTGCATGGTGCAGTAGTAGAGCATCTTGCCTTTCTGGGCGCGCACCAACGCCACCCAGACGGCCGGCTCCTGCTCCGTGAAAAACGTGCCCGTCGTGTCCGGCGTCACCTGAACAATGGCGGCGTTGGGCACCGTGAAGGCACGGGGGACGGAGTCCGTGACAATCGACAGCGACACGAACTCGCCCGGCAGGAAGCGCTTGTCGGCGTTGGTGGTCAGGGCTTCCACGATGCCGGTGCGGGCGATCGGATCGGCGGCCGGGAACACGGCACTCACCTTCGTCACGAAGGAATCACCGGGATGCTTCGTGCTGGTGACAGTAACCTCGTTCCCGACGCGAATCCTGCCGAGGTCCTGCTCGGCCACGTTGGCCTGGAGCCGGATCGGGTCGATCTCGGCGAGGCGGAGAATCGGCGTGCCGGGGCTCACCAGCACCCCGGGGCTGACCAAGCGCTGAGTAACGACACCCGACACCGTAGCGCGGATTTCGGTGTAGCCGCGAACGGTGGCGGCAGCCGTCAGTCCGGCGGAAGACTGTCCGACCATGGCTTCCGCTTCCGCCGTTCTCGCTGCAGAAGCCCGCACCGCCGCTCGCGAACCACTAACCAGCGCTTCAGCGCTTCGTATCGACGCGCGCGACTGCTCCACCCGGGCGGCGGCGGTCTCGACCTCGGCCTTGTTCTGCGCGATCCGCGCCGTGGCCGACTCGCGGCTGGCTTCCTTCGCCGCAACCATGGCCTTCGCTCCCTCGATCTTCGCGTCGAGCCGAGCGAGGTCCGCCTGGGCGCGCTGAATCTGCGCAGCCCGCTGCTTCGCCTTGGCCTGCGTGCTGCGCACAGCCGCCGTTGCCACGGCGATGTTGTGCTTGACCTGCCCCACCTTGGCCTCCGCCTGCCGCAGTCGCGCTGTCGCCGCCTTCGCCTGGGCCTCCTCCCGATCAAACTCCTCCTGGGAGATTGCGCCGTCCTTGACCAGCTTCGCCTCGCGCTTCAGTTCCGTCCCCCAGTAGGCAGCGTCGGCCTGGGCGCTCTCAACTTCCGCTTCGGCTTGCGGCAGGTTGCTCTTCACCGAATCCACCTCTGCCGAGGCTTGCTCCACTTCGGCGTTGGCGTCTTCCAGCCCCGCCTGGGCGTTGGTCAGATCCGCCTGGGCGATTTCCTTCTCGTGGCCGGCGGCCTTCAGTTCGTTCTGCGCCTGCTTGGTCTCAGCTTGGGCGGCCTGCAGGTTGCTCTGGCTCTCTCCCAAAGCCGCCTGTGCCCGCGTCACGTTCTGCTCCGCTTCTGTGGCAGCGCCCTTAGCCCGCGACACTTCGGCATCGGCTTGCACCCGCCCGGCGGTGGCCTGCGCGCTCTGTGCGCTGGCAGAGTCGCGGGCGCGGTCGGCAGCCGCCCGCCCGTATAGTGCCTCCCGCTCCCGCGCGCTCAACTCCACGCTGTCCAACCGGGCCACCAACTGCCCGGGCTTCACGGTATCGCCCGGGTACACCGGCAGGGACACGATCTTGCCCACCACTCGGGGGTAGACATCTTCGTCGCTATTGGCCACCGCAACGCCGGAGTAGGTAACACTCGCAGAGAAGTCACGCGGTCCCACCGTCTCGATCGCAACGGGGGCCGCGCCAACCGGCGGCTTCATCACACTCATGTCCATGGCCTGCGCCTCGACCACGGTCATGGAGCCGGGCTTCCGGTTCTTCTTGACCACGTGCCGGACCGCGACGAGCATTACGGCCAGGATGAGCACGCCGATGACGGCCTGGCGGTTGAGCAACTTACGCGGAGACACGTCCATGCCGCGGCGCCTCGAGAGGACCACCGAAACCACGGCGAACAGCCCCGCCAAGAGGCCGAGCACAATCCACAGCCGCGACCGGTCGGGCTTCTCCATGCCGGGCATCTTCATGTCGCCCGCTTTCATGCCCGCCATTTCGGCCGAGCCGCCGCCCTGCTTCATGCCCGGCATCTGACCGGACATTCCGCCATTGCTGTCTTGCTGTGCGTAGGCCGCGCTCGCCAGCAGCGACGGCGGCGGCGGCGCCGCCATCAGCAGCAGCCCTGCCGCGGCCAGCAGAAGAACGATTGGTTGGAGTCTGGACATAACGTTGTCACCTCGGAGTGCTTTGGGGCGGGACTGTTCTGTGCGGTAGGTGTCGCCTGTCACGCGTTGCCTGCTCCTCATCCGTCCGTGGCGCGGGGGAGGGTGAAGCTGAAGGTGCTTCCCTTCCCCAGTTCGCTTGCCACCCAGATTCTGCCCCCGTGCGCTTCCACGACGAGGCGGCAGAACGTCAGCCCCAGGCCGGTGGACCGCTTGGCGCCCTGCTCGTGGGCTGCCACTGTGCCGAACTTGTCGAAGATGCGCTCGCGGTACTCGTCGGGCACCCCCGGTCCTTCGTCGGTCACGCTCACCGTGACCGCGGGCCGCCCTGCGCCGGACTGTGGCGCGGCGGCGCAGACTCGCACTGTCGTACCGTCGCCGGAGAACTTCAGCGCGTTGCCGAGCAGGTTGTCGAGAACCCGAACCAGCAGCTCGCGGTCGCCGGTGACGGTCGGCAGACCGGGCGGGATCGCCGCATCCAGCGTGATCCCGGCGCTTTCAGCCCCCAACTGGTTCCGCGCCACGGCTTCGCTAACGAGTTCTGGCACGGTTATCGCCTCGCACTTCAGCTTCATCTCGGCGCTCTCCAGCTTGGCCAGGTCCAGAAGCTGATTCACCAGGCGCAGCATCTGCTGGCTGGTCGCCAGCGCCATCTGGAGGTACCCGGCCAGGCGCTCAGACGACGCGACTTCCGGCGCGAGCTCCATGAGCTGCAAACCGCCTAACACTCCGGTCAGCGGATTCCGCAGGTCATGGACGATCATGGCGGTCAACTGGTCCTTTAGCGCCTGCGTGTGGACGAGCTCCCCGTTCACCCGGCTCAGCTCGGCGTTCTTCTGCCGCATCGCCTCCGTGAACCGCTCAGCGACCGTCCAGACCAAGACCAGCACGGCGATGGCAAGGGCCGAGTCTACCGTGAAGAACGTCAGGTGGTAGGCGCGCATGGACAGGTACGCCATGCCCAGGTAGTGCTTCGCCAACTCCAGGAGGGCGAAGACGGCGACGATGACGGCAGCCGCTTGGTGCCGTTTGCGGATGGTCATGGCCTCGTCCGCTCCGGCTCGCGCCGCAGCCAACGCAGGTAGTCCGCGAGGGCTTCCAGGTCCTTCGGCGTCAGCACTGCCTTGTACGCGGGCATCTTCAGAGGCGCGCGGTCGAGGAAGGCCTTCGCCGCCGGGTTCTTCGCGAAGCGTTGGGAGATCCCGTCCAGAACCCACTCGCGAAGCTCCTGCTCGTTCCCTACCAACTCCCCAAAGTCCGAACCATCCCAACCGGGAATGTAGCCCTTGAACGAGCCGGGATTCGACACGGTGCCTCGCCCCGCCGGCCCGTGGCAGCCGAAACAGCCCTGTTTGTGGGCGACCTCCATGCCGGCGCGCGCTTTCTCGTCGGTCGGCATCGGGAACCACGCCACCGCCTTGTAGTAGGCGATCAGGTCGCCCAACTCCTGCTCGGTCAGGCGGCCTTCGTAGGCGGGCATGTCGAGCAGGGGGCGTTGGTGGGCGGCGTCGGACGGATCGGTCCGATCAGACGGATCGGTCGGATGAGGTTCGCCCGCGCTCTCGTGGTCTCCGTGATCCGCGTGCTCGGCGGCTTCCGACTCGTGCCCCTCCTCGCCATGCTCGCGCGCTTCGTGGTCGTGCCCGCGCGGCTCGCCGTAGAGAATCCACTCGCGGATCTGCCGCTCGTTCTGCACGTACATCATCACTGTGCCGCCCGACCAGGCGGGAACTTCCGTTTCGTCGCTGCCGGGGTTGGCGATTCCCTGCGTGCCGCCGGGGCCGTGACAGGCAAAGCAGCCGAGGCGCTCCGCCACCTGCCGCCCCCGCTCTGCTGCCGACACGCCCGTGGCTCGCCAGCGCTGGATGCCCACCACGCCGATCAGCGCAGCGGCCTCGACTACGATGATCGCACCGAGGACAGTCGTCGGGCGTAGAAGTTGTTGCCGCATGACCTCGAACCTGCTTCGCGAGAGAGGAGCTTCCGAGAGGAGGTGCAGGGGCGTGAGGGACAGGCGCCCCTGCACCTGGTTTGGCGGGGGGACGACAGTTACTTCGCCGAAGTCACTCCAATCCCTTTGATCCCGCCGCCCTCGTGCAACTCGCCCGTCACCGTGACGGTCTGGGCGGCCTTGATCTTCAGCGACGCGTAGGCGTCTGCTTTGGCGTGATCCTCGAGGATCAGGTACAGCTTCCCGTCCTTGGTGAGCACGCCCATGGGCAGGCCCTTCTTCAAGCAAGTGTCGGCGCACTTCTGGTGACCGGCGCCCTTGGCGCCATGTCCGAGGTAGCAGGACAGGTCGACCAACTCGCCGGTCACAGTGATGGTCTTGCCGCCGGCTCCGTGCTCGTGTCCGGCGTGTTGTGCGTAGGCCGGCAGAATCATCACTGCCGCGAGAGCCGCGAGAGCTCCCAGGATGGGGGTACAACGGTACTGCTTACTCATGTGTCTCACTCCTTGTGTGGGTTGTGGAATTCGTCGAACGTGTCTAACCAGTGAAGCTGAACGGGTGCTCCTCAAGCGACGTTGGACAGGCGGGGACGGCGGGTCGACTTGGGAGGAAGGGGAGGCCGCCGGGGAGACTGCGGGGTGCGGCGGCCGCCTCAACGTGTGTCACCGGATGCCGAAATGTCGGGGAGGGGTGAGGGGGGTGCCAGCAGCGAGGGTCACGAAGCTGCTGGACTGCGGCCCAGGTGACACACTGAACCCTTCAGAGGAGGGGGGGTGCGCGGCTGCCCCAAGGGGTGGCGGTGAGAAGGGGAAGGGCGAGGGAGTCGTCCTTCCAGCCGCGGCGAGGGGACGAGGGCGAGACAATGGAGGGGCAGAGAGCGGCAGACTGGGTGCGGTCGACCAGTTGCCGGACGGTTGGCTGTCCGCCGGGCGTTGCGTTCAGCTCGTCCGTCGGTGGCGCTTCCTGGACACTGCACCTGCAGTCTTCGCCGCAGCCTTCGCAACAACCCTTGCAGGAGTGCGCCCGACGCGCCGTGTCGCCAGGAGTGTTGGGCACAGGCGAGCAGCCAGTCTCCGCGCGATTGCACGCGGACGGGCAACCGGCCGCAGCGGGAAGCGCCATGGCGGCGACCACCAGGAGAGCCACGGGGCGAAGCCAAGGTTGTCGGGGGGGTCTGCTCATGAGGTCAGGTGCATTCGGCTGTTCACGGTGCGTAGTGTCAGTATGACGCGGAATCCGCTGTCGTTGGGTGTAACCTACCTATCGGGCCTGTACGACCCATGCGCCCTATAGGACCTATGCACGTTGCCGCAACAGTGCCCTTGGGGCACCAGGCGGATCTGCCGGGCGGAAGGCGAGGCTCCCGCCGAGTCACCGGAGGAAACGCAGGCAACGGGATGAAAAGGTGGACTCGGTGGGAGCCTGATTCCCTGCCGGCCCGCGCCGGCAGGGGACGAGTAGGTCTACTTGTCGTGCGAGCCCATGGCGCCCATGGCGCAGCCTGAGCCTTGGCCCTTCATCATGCCGCAGCCGCCGCCAGCGCCTTGCATCATCGAACAACCGCCGGAGCCGTTGTCCTTGCCGTGGTGGGCACACTGGCCGTCGCACAGGGCGCATTCGCCCGGGCTGGGGCACAGCGCAGGATCGGCGCTGGCCGGGCAGGCGTCCGGGCCGGCCAGCTTCTTCTTCTGTTCGGGCGTGAGCAGCTTGGTGACCGCAGCACGGTATTCCTGCTGTCTCTTCTTCAACTCGGTCCGCAGCTTGCCGACTTCAGCCGTCGCAGCGGCGATCTTCGCCTTGTCCGGCTTCTTGGCCGAGTTGAGTGTCTCGAGCGCCTTGGACTTCGTTCGCAGCGTGGGAGTCAACTTCTCCGTTTTCGTCTTGAAGTCAGCCTGGAGCGCCCTAACCTTCTTCGTCTGCTCTGCCGACAGGCCGAGGCCCTTCTGCTGCTGACCGCCCATGGGACAGCCGTGGCCCTTGGCGGGCGCCGGCTTGTCCTGCGCGCAGGCGACTGGAATCAATGCCGCCACTGTCAGCACCACAAGACCGGTGAGAGTGAGTCGTTTCATAGTTCACCTCCTCTCGGGTACGGGATCATTGGGAGCCTTCCGCGCGGCCGGACCGGCCGGACATCGGGCACTGGCCCTCCTCGTGGGAGGCGGCGCCCTCTGGTTGGCATCCCGCGGCGCCCATGCCGGGCCCCGCGCAGCCGCACAGGTGGCGGCCGAGCGAATCAAACAGCGCTTTCTGCTGGTCCGCCGTTAGCACCGACTTCAGCGCCAGAAGGTGGTCCACCACGGCGCGCTGCAGCGCTGCCTGGATCTCCGACACAGCATCCAACGCCCTGTCAACCTCCGCGCGACCGGGGTCTGGCTTGCGCAAGACCTCCATGAGCTTCGCCTGTCGCTCGGCCAAGGTGACCGTCAGGGCTGAACGCCTCTGCTCGAACACCTTGTCGCTGGCTGCACACTGCCGCCGCTGCCGCGACGTGAGCGCCAACTGCGGGCCGAAACAGTCCAGCGAGCACCCGCCGGGGGGAGGAGCCAGCTTCTCGGAAAGCGCCCGGCTGCCGAAGAACGACGCAGCGGCACAAGCTGCTACCAGACCGACGAGCACCGCTTTCCGTTTCATGGGTGCTACTCCCTTCCCCCGTCGCTGGCGCCGGTCGACACCAACATTACGTACGCCGCGCCGACGGAGCCCGCTGGGTACCCGGCGAAGGCACCGGTGAACTCCTGGCTCAGGTCCTGCGTTACTGCGGAGGAGCCGCCAGACCCGGCATGATCCGGCCCGGAGCGAACCCCTACCCACCCCGTGGCGAGCACGGCTGCGGCGAAAGCAAACGCCGGTGCCAGCCTCCTTGGCTGCCACAGGAGCGCGGGAAGCTCGGGCAGCCACCGGCGGCGGCGCTGTAAGCGCGCGAAGACGGCAGTCTCAAACTCCGGCGAAGCCTTCGGCGCCTCGACCATGTCCAGCAGCGCCCAAGTCCGCTTCAGCTCAGCGGCCGCGCCCGCACAGGTTGCGCAGTTGGTGAGGTGCTGCTCGACCGACTCCGCTTCAGCGAGAGTCAATCGCCCGCCGATGAAGCTCATCAGTTTCCGAGAAGCGCGCTTGCAGGTCATGGCTTCGGCCTTTCATGAGTTCTGAACACCGGGCGCGGGAAGACCCTACGGGTTCGCTCAAGATTCTTCGACGTACTCTTGCAGGTCCCGCCGCAGGTTCCGCCCGGCACGGTGAAGCAGCGCCTCGACTGCCCCGACGGAACACTCCATCGCCTCGGCGACCTCCCGCTGTGACAGCCCCTCGAACCGAAACAGCACCATCGCCAGGCGTTGGTTGTCGGGCAAGCGGCGAAGGGCGGTTTGAACCTGGGCGGCCAACTCACGCCGAGTTGCCGTCTTGGCGGGGGAGTCGTCAGCAGCCACTTCGTCGGCAGCCTCCAGGACCACCGTGGGCCGCCGTTGCCGTCGCCGCGTCTCATTGAGGCACAGGTTGGTCACCAGCCGGTACAGGAAGGTGGAGAACCGAGCCGTGGGCCGATAGCGGCGCCGGGCCCGGTGCAGCCGCACGAACGCCTCCTGCGCCAGATCCTCCGCCTCCTCGCGGTCGCCCACGAACCGGTAGACCAAGTTCAGGACCCACTGGCGACGCCGAGTCAACAGCGTCTCGAACGCCCCGTCGTCACCAGCGGCGAAGCGAGCCATCAGGTCGGCGTCCACATCGGACTCGCCTGACGGCAGGGCCCTGCCATCGTCGCGGTCCAAGTCCTGGGTCCGTGTCTCCAATGCTGGGTCCTACGCCCTCACACAGTCTGTCCTCAGGAGTCTAACACCAGCCGACCCCCGGAACCTGTGGGCTGCGGTAAACGCGTCCGTCCTCGGTGTACAGCTCCGCCCTCGCCCCGATGGCTCAGGGCCACGCCTCTCGGCGGGCGGGCCGAGCGCGGGAACGCTCACTTGCCCGCCCCAGCATACTTGGCCGGGTTGCTGATGAACTCCGCCTTCTCCGCCTCGCTGCAGAAGCCGTAGGTCTTGCCCTTGTAGTCGAGGGTGGCCTTCACCGCTTCCGACTCGGTTGTTCCATCGTTCACGGCGCACACGGCGCACACCGCTTTGTCCCCGACTTTGATGCTGCCCAGGGCAACGCCCGTTGTCGGCGCGGCGGGTGATGGGGCGGCTGAGGTTGCTGGAGACGACTCAGGCGCCTCCGCCGCCTTCTTTGGCCCGCAGCCTCCCAGGACGCACACACACAACGTCACTGACAATAGAACTCTCATCTTCGATTCCTCCTTGTGATTTGTGAACTCATTGCGAATGTTTTGGGACGAGAATCCCGTCCCGGTCTAAATCGGCGAACGGATTCGCCTCCTACTCTTCTTCCTCTTCTCTGCCCGTCGCTCTTCGCCCCGACACGAGCATGTAGAGAGCGGGCAGCACAAACAGGGTCAACGTAGTCGAGGTGATCAACCCACCGATGACCACCGTTGCCAGCGGCTTCTGCACCTCGGCGCCCCTTCCTGTCGAGAGCGCCATCGGCAGGAAGCCGATGCTCGCCACCGCCGCCGTCATCAGGACGGGGCGGAGGCGCGTAAGACAACTCTGGATCACGGCCTCTTGCACAGACGCGCCCTCTGCGCGCAGTTTGTTGATGAAGGTGACCAGCACCAAACCATTCAGCACCGCGACGCCGAACAGGGCAATGAAGCCCACGCCCGCTGAGATCGAGAAGGGCATTCCCCGAAGGTAGAGCGCGAGGATGCCTCCCGTGATAGCGAACGGGATGCCGGTGAAAACCAGAAGGGCGTGACTTGCCGATCCGAACGCTATAAACAGCAGCAGGAAGATCACGAAGAAAGTGACCGGCACGACCACCCTCAGCCGCGCCATGCCTTCCTGAAGGTGCTCGTATTGCCCGCCCCACTCGACGTGATAGCCGGGCGGCAGTTTCACCTGCCGCTCCACCGTTGCCTTCGCCTCCTCGACGAAGCTGCCGAGGTCGCGTCCACGAACATTGGCTTGCACAACCACGCGACGCTCGCCCGCCTCACGACCGACCTGAATGGGGCCTTCCAGGCTCTTGATGTCGGCGAGTTGCACCAGCGGCACGCGTTGCCCGTCCGGGCCGGTCACCCAAAGGCGGCGGATGGCGTCGGCGTTCTCACGGTAGGGCGCGGCGAAGCGCAGCACCAAGTCGAATCGCCGGTTGCCCTCCACGATCCGACCGACCTGCTGCCCGCCGATGGCCGTCTCGACGAGGTCCTGCACGTCGGCGACATTGATGCCGTAGCGTGCGATCTGGTCGCGGCGGATGCGAATCTGGAGAACCGGCAGCCCTGCCGTTGCCTCGACGCTGACGTCCGCGCCGCCCCGGAGGCCGCGCAGCACGTCCGCGACCTGCGCCGCCTTCTCCAGCAGCACGGTCATGTCGGGGCCGAAGACCTTCGCGCCGACCTCCGAGCGAATGCCCACCCCCTCGCTCATCTCGATCATGCGCATCTCGATGGGCTGCGTGAACGCGACCTTCATGCCGGGGATCTTGGTGATCTCCGCTTGCATCTTCTCGATCAGCTCGGCCTTGGTCTTCGCCTCCTTCCACTTGGAGCGAGGTTTCAGTGGCACGAAGAGGTCGGCCTGGGAAAGCAGCATGGGATCGGTCGCGATATCGGGGCGTCCGATGCGAGTCGCCACGGTCTCCACTTCGTTCGGGAACCTCTGCAGGAGCACGCGCTCGACGAGGGTTGCCCGCTCGATTGCCGTGTCCACCGAGATGCCGGGCAGGTAACCGGGGCTGATGCTGAGGGCACCCTCGTCCAGTTTGGGCAGGAACTCCGAGCCGAGCCGGGGGAAGAGCGACGCGCACGCGACGAACAGCACGAGCGCCCCTCCAACGGTTGCATACCGGTAGTGGATCGCCTTGCGCAGCAGCGGGAGGTATGCGCGCTGGAGCCGCGAGACGAACGGGTTCTCCCGGTCGGCGCCTTCCCGCAAGAACGCGGCGCACAGCGCTGGAACCAGCGTCAGGGACATCACGAGCGCGCCCGCGAGAGCGAAGATCACCGTCAGACCCATCGGTCGGAACATCTTGCCCTCGACCCCAACCAACGTCAGGATCGGGATGTAGGCTGAGATGATGATCAGCTCCCCGAACTGGCTGGCGCTGCGGACCTCGACGGTCGCCTCGCGCAAGGTCTGGAACCGCTCCTCGCGCGTGAGCGCCCCTCCGGCGTCCCTGCGTGCCTCCGCCAGCCGTCGCACGCAGTTCTCGACGATGATGACGGCGGCGTCCACGATCAGCCCGAAGTCAATGGCGCCCAGGCTCATCAGGTTCGCAGACACGCCAAACCGCTTCATCCCGATGATCGCGACGAGCATCGACAACGGGATCACGCTGCTGACGATCAACCCGGCCCGCAGTTGGAGCAAGAACAGGAACAAGACCAAGACCACCAGCACGCCGCCGTGCAGCAGGTTGTAACCCACCGTGTCGAGGGTATCCTCCACCAGCGTGGTGCGGTCCATGAAGCCGACCAGTTGAATCCCGGGCGGGACCTCCTTCTGGACCTCGGCGACGCGCTCTTTGACCCGTTGCGTCACCGTGCGGCTGTTCTCACCCATCAGCATCACGGCGATAGCGGCGACCGCCTCCCCCTTTCCATCCTTGGTGATGCTGCCCTGCCGGGTGGCGGGTCCGAACTCCACCTGCGCCACGTCACGGATGAGCACGAACGCGCCCCGCTCGGATTTGAGGACGATGTTGCGAAGGTCGTCGAGGTTCTGAACCACGCCGAGGCCCTGAACGATCTGCTGCTCGTTCTCCTTGGAGACATAGCCGCCGCCGGCGTTGCGGTTGTTCTTCTCCAGTGCCTCGCGCACGTCGGCGAGCGTCAGGTCGTACGCGCGCAGTCTCTCGGGGTCGGCGAGCACCTGATATTGTTTGACGTGGCCGCCGAAGCTGTTGATCTCGATGATGCCGGGCACTGTCCGCAGGCGGGGCTTCACTTGCCAATCCAAGATCGTCCGCCGCTCCATGAGCGAGTAGTCCTCGCCTTCGACGAACACATAGTAGATCTCGCCGAGACCCGTCGCAATGGGCGCGAGCGTGGGCGCCTCGATCCCGGGCGGCAACTGCTCCCGCACGTCTTGGAGCCGCTCGTTCACGAGCTGGCGGGCGAGGTAGATGCTCGCGTCGTCGGCGAAGACCACCGTGACCTGCGACAGGCCGAACTGCGAGACGGAGCGCAGGTCTTGCGTGTGCGGAAGGCCGGAAAGTGCGACCTCGATGGGCGTAGTGATCTGCCGCTCCACCTCCTCCGGCCCAAGCGCCGGGGCTGCCGTGTTGACGACCACCTGCTTCATGGAGATGTCCGGCACGGCGTCAATGGGCAGGTTGACGGCGGAGTAGAGCCCGACGCCGATCAGCAACAGCGCGGCGAGGATCACCAGCGCCCGGTTGCGGATGGAGAAGTCGACGAGGCGGTTCATCATCGCCGCCACCCTCCGTCGAGAGAGGTCCTCACCCGTCGGGGGGCCGCGTGCGCGGCCGCCCCGACCCTTGTCCCGAAGGGACCTCGTGGAAGTAGCCCAGCGGCTTCAGCCCTGGGTAGCAGTGCGGCCCACGCCATGGCATAGTCCTGAAAAGACGGCTGAGACGTGCAACCTCCAGCGTTCGGTCGTCCTTTGAGGACTACGGCTTCGTCCGGTGCCATGGGTCCCAGGGCTGAAGCCACTGGGCTATTGTCACAGGGCCCCTTCGGGACTGAGCTACTGCAGTTCGCGGTGGACGGCGTCGTCACCTCGCTCACTCCTCCCCCAGCGCCGCGCAGCAGCCGTCGGACAGCGCGTCTTTCATCGCCTCGGACTTCAGGTAGAAGGTCCCGCTCACGGCAACCCGCTCGCCTGCCTCCAAACCGGCAGCAATCTCGCGCCAGCCATCGCCCGTCGCCCCCAGCTTGACGTGACGCACCTCGAAGGCGCCGGGCGCGCTCCCGTTGGCGACGTACACGGTCGGCTTCCCCGTGTGGTCCTGGAGCGCCCCCAGCGGAACAGCCACTCGCTCGCGCCGCACGTCGGTGACGAGGGTGCCGCGCACGAAGGCGCCGGGGCGCAGGGCGCCGTCCTTGTTCACCAACGCGCAGCGGACGCGCACCTGTCGAGTTGCCTCGTCCGCCGTCGCCCCGACCGCAGAGAGGGTCCCGACGAAGACGCGCCCCGGAGCCGTCTCCGAGGTGAGTTCCAGCCGCTGACCGTCGCGGACAAGGGGCAGGTCCTTCGGCGCGACGGCAAGCTGCGCCCAGACCAAGTCGAGATTGAGGACCGTGAACAGCGGGTGCTCCGGGTCCACCGTCTCGCCAGGCGAGGCGTTCCGTTCCTGAACGCGGCCGGCAATAGGCGTGGTCAGGGCGACGAGGCTGCCGCCGCCGGGCGTTCCCCCCAGGAGGCGCACCGTCTCCCCGGCCGCCCGCTGCTCGAGCTGCGCTTCGCGCAGCACTGCCTCTGCCTCCACGATCTCCTTCGTGGTCACGAAGCGGCCCTTGTAGACCGCCTCCTCTCGCGCCAGCGTCTGCTCCGCAATCTCGGCGCGCTTGCGGAGAGAAGTCAGTCTTCCTTCAGCTTGCGCCTGCCGAGCCAACGCCGTGTCGATGCCGGCGCCAGCTTGCTCCGCCCGCCCTGCCGCGGAGCGCACCTTGGCTTCCGCGGCACGGATCTTCGCCTGCGCCGCCTTTCCCAGCGACCTCGCTGAGTCCACGTCCGCCTGGGTTTGGGCGATCCTCGACCGGGCGGCGTCCACATCCGCTTGCGCCCGTCGGAAATCCGCCTGCGCCTGCTCCCAGTCCTGCTTGGAGACGAGTTGCTCTTTGAGCAAGGTGTCCAGGCGGTTGAGGCGGGTCTGGCTGACGGCCACTTGCGTCTCTGCCTGCGCCAGTTCGGCCTGGCGCACCTTGACCTGTCCCTCCGCCTGTGTGACGCGGCTCAGTGCGCCGACGGCCTCGCTCTCGACGGCTGCCACCTCGCTCTGCGCGCCAGCGACCTCCCCCTCAAGGGCCGCTCTCTCGCCGCGCGCCTTCACCACCTCGGCTTTGGCCGCGGCGACCTCCCTTTCTGCGCTGTCAACCTCGCTCTGCGCGACGACAGCGCCCGCCCGCGCCTCCTCGACCTGCGGCTGTCCGAACGCTCCCAGTCTCGCCAACTGCCGTTGCCGCTCCAGCGTATCCGCCGCCAGGGCCAGGCGCGACGTTGCCAGGCGGTAAGCCGACTGGGCTTTGCCCAGCTCCATGCTCTCAATCGTCGCCAGCGTCTGCCCGGCGCGCACCGCGTCACCGGCGACGACCGCCACCAAGACGATCCTGCCGGGCACCCGCGGCGTGACTGCCACGGTACGGTCCCCGCCCGCCTCGACCACGCCGCTGACGAGCAGCTTCTCGGCCACCATCCGCACCTCAGCGGGCGCGATTGTGATCTCGGCCAACTCCAGGGCTTCCCGGGTGACGACCAAGTCGCCGACCTTGCCAGCGCCCGTCTTCAGCACCTCCACGGAGACGGGGAAGGCCGCTGCCGCCGACTGCGCCGGGGCCCGGGGTCGGCGGAGCCTTGGGACGACTGCAAGGACGGCAACGACAGCAAGGACGGCAACCGGCACGCCGACCCGGGCGAGGAGCTTCCCTCGGCCCAGGCGTCTTAGGGTGGTGTGGTCAGCACTCATCTCGGTCCTCCCAATCTGTCGTGTCGGTCCGACCGGTCTGATCCGTCTGATCGGTCCGATCCGTTTGCAGCTACCAGCAACCCCTCCACCGACACCGCCCCCGTGGCCCGCTCCAACTCGGCGCGCGCCGCCGCGTGGTCGGCCAGGGCGTTCGTGTACTCCGTCTGCACCGACCGGTAGGTACGCTGAGCTTCCAGGACCGTGAGCACGCTGGTGCCCGGCGCGCCAAGCTGGAATCCCTTCAGGGCGGCGTCTCGCAGGCGCGCCGCTTGCTCAAGCACGCCCTGCTGGTACTCCCGGATCACCGCCTCGGCGGCGGCGATCCGCGCCAGCGCCTGCTCGACCTCCTGCCGCACCTGGCTCCGCACCGCCGCGATCTGAGCTTCCTGGGCGTTGGCCAACGCCTCCGCTTGACGAATCCGGTTGCGTCGGCTTCCGTAGTCCAGCAGCGGCAGGCTGATCCCCAGGCCGAGGCCAACGCCATGCAAACCGCGAACCACGCTCTCCGCGCGGACCTGGGGCACGAGGTCAGGCCGACCTTGCGCGCGGGACAAGCGCGCTTCCTCGAGAAAGGCCTGCTGCAAGGCTGCCTCAGCGGCGATATCCGCTCGCGCTGCCAGCGCCTGCTGCAGAATCGTCTCGCGGTCCATCACAACCGGCTCAAACGTCAACGGCGCCAGCGCGCCCACCGGCTCTTCGGGAGACCGCCCCATCAAGGTGTTGAGTTTCGCCTGGACCGTCTTGACCTGCCCTTCAGCCAGCATAAGCTGCTGCCGCGCCCGGCTCATCTCCACCCCCGTCTGGAGCTGGTCGACGCCGGCCTTCAATCCCTCCTCCACCTGCCGCCGGACGCCTCGGTCAAGCTCTTCTGTCGTGCCAAGCACGTCCTGCGCCAGCGACCGTGATTCCCGAGCGCGGGTGAGGTCGAAGTAGGCCGCCTTCGTCTCGAAGACGAGGTCGCGGAGTTCCCCGACTGCCTGTGCTTGCGCGTGTCGCAACCGGGCCCGCGCCGCGCCAGTGCGAGCGCTGCGGACTCCATTCACCTCCAGGGGCTGCTGCACGAGCAATTCCTCGTCGGAACCACTGGGGCTGGTGATCCCCGGCGTGAAGAGGATGTCCGGGTTGGTGAGTGCGCGTGCTGAGAGCACCCCGGCTTGCGCAGCAGCAACCTCGTAGGTAGCCGCCTGCAACAACGGGTGGTGCTCAACTGCTAACGCGACGGCATGTTCCACCGTCAAGGGCGCGGAGGTTTGTGCCCACGAAATGCTCGGCGCGAGGCAGAGCAGCAGGACTGCAATTGGCAAGGGGTGCCTCCTTCCAGGGAGTCGGCAGCGGGATCAGCGGAACGGACGTGCCTTGAGCAGCCGCGAGGGCCGTTCAAGGGCGGAGGGGAGACAGACGAGCGAGGAGGGGGATCAGCAGGAAGGAAGGGGCGGGGCGCGGGTGTGGCTGGGGGAACGGTGTGGGGTGAGTCGTGCGAGGAGGTGGTACTGGGGCAAGTGCCAGTAAGTGGCGGAAGCCGGCCGCGCCAGACCCAAAGCAGGTGCAGCCACCGGCGTGGGGCCGGTGGCGGCGCGGAGGGCGTCGCCGAGAAGGACGGCCTCGTCCCGGCCTGCTGTCACCCAGGCCAGACAGCAGGCGCAGGCATTGTCGCAGCAGCCCTCGGAGGGGGTAGCGGGCGCTTCGATTGCGGTGCGAGCCGCACAGCAGCCAGCGCATGACCGCTCGACGCAAGGCGCCTGCTGGACCGCAGCGGAGGCGCAACGCACGAGGGAGAGGACGTACAACACAGCCGTCAGCCGCAGCACACGACGGGACCTCTGCTTTGTCGCTCTCTGGCTGAGTCGCCAGGTTTGGGTTGTCGGGGTTGACAGAGTCATTCGCGGTGAGGGTCGTGCTGTGAACGCTGCGCCGGATCTCGTCGGGGCGAGAGGGCGCGGGCTATCTTTAATCGTGACGCATTCGGGGCGCGCGCGCGTCAAGTCGTGGTCGGCGCTTCCTTTCCCGCGGCGCGCAACTGCCCCACTGCCTCCGCCACCTCGCGCGCAGCCGCCTCGATCTCCAGCCGCGTAGTAGACCGCCCCAAACTGAACCGTACCGCCCCCAGTGCCAGCTCCCTCACCACCCCCATGGCCGTCAGCACCGGCGACGGCTCAGACAGCCCTTCGTGGCAAGCAGACCCGGCGGAAACAGCGACGCCCGCCAACTGGGAGATCAGCGTGTGGCTGTCGATGCCCTCAAACGACACGTTCAGCGTATTCGGCAGCCGCCGCTGGGGATGCCCGTTGAGATGCACGCCGCCCGGGTCAGCCTCCAGCCGCTCGCGAAGAACATCCCGGAGTTGTTCAACTTCGGGATGCTCCTGCGCCAACCACGCGGCTGCCAACTCGCACGCCTTGCCCAGGGCGACCATGTAGGGGACGTTCTCCGTCCCCGCGCGGCGGCCGGACTCGTGACCGGCGCCGTGGATGAACTTGGCGACTTGCGTGCCTTCCCGAATGTACAGCGCACCGATGCCCTTGGGCGCGTACAGCTTGTGACCCGCGATGGTCAGCAGGTCGACGTTCAGGTCGTCGACCCGCGTGGCGAGCTTGCCGACGGACTGCGCGGCGTCGGTGTGGCAGACGATGCCCCGCTCGCGAGCAAGCGCGCCGATCTCCGCGATTGGCTCGATCGTGCCCACCTCGTTGTTGGCGTGCATGAGGGTGATCAGCACGGTTCGGTCCGTGACCGCTTCGCGCACTGCCTCGGGGTCCACCAGACCGTACCGGTCCACCGGCAGGTACGTGACCTCGCACCCGTGGCGCTCCAGGTACTTGCACGTGTTCAGCACCGCCGGGTGCTCGATCTGGCAGGTGATGACCTGGTTGCCGCGCTCGCGCTGCGCCTCGACGACCCCGCGAATGGCGTGGTTGTTGGACTCGGTGCCACCGCTGGTGAAGATGAGCTCCTCCGGCTGGCACCCAAGCAGCGACGCCACCTGCGCCCGCGCGTCTCCCACCGCCCCCAGCGCTTCCCAGCCGTAGACATGGTTGCTGGACGGGTTGCCGAAGTGCTCCCGGAGGTAGGGCAGCATAGCGTCCACGACCTCGGGAGCGAGGGGGGTGGTGGCGTTGTAGTCGAGGTAGAGGGGGTTCACTGTAGCGGCTCCTTTGCCAAGCTGGACCGCAGCGGTATCCGAGAAACAGTATGCCTCGGTTAGCGGGACGGGACAGTCCGCTAAGTTCTTCACCTAAGAACCGGGCCTCGCAAGGCCGGATCGACCGCAAGCTGACAGCATCGAGTCTGCCGGTCACTTGAATACGACCAGGATAGAAGTCGAGCCGAACTCTTGACTCCGTACCAAGGTCCAGGGTCCAGACTATTCTGTAGAATCCTCCAGCCCAGCATCTGACGCGCTTGCGTAGATCCTGAAGCATGCTGGAATGCTTTGACGGCGACGCCCTACCATTCCAGCAGTCCCGCAGTCCCGGCTTCGATTGTCGCTGTGCTGCCCTGAGAGCTATCGACATGTCTGGTTGACCGACATCGACCAACGGCTCAGACAGCTCCGCTCCTTCAAGCGCATGCTGACTGACCTCACCCAGCGCTGCGCCGGTCGCGGACCGCGCAGCGACTGTCCCCTCATCGAGAGTCTGACCGGCGGTGACGAGCAGTGAGACCACTGCGCCCTGGCCTGAGGTCCGATACGGCGAGACCGCCAGCGAAAGGAGGTGACACCAATGACGCAGAAGAAGCGACTCGTCGAAGTCTTCACGGCGGGATGTTTCCTGTGCGCCGTGTTCAGGGGTGACAGAAAGGAAGGTGCGAGGTGACGGTTGTGCTGCGCTTCAAACCTGGCTGTCCGACAGAACGGTCCGCCCCCGAGCTGATTCGCTCGGTCATGGACGAACTGGGCGTCTCGGCACAGTTGCGCATAGCGCCCATCGCCACCGACGAAGAAGCCCGCGTCCACCGTTTTCTGGGCTCGCCGACGATTCGGGGGAACGGGATGGACATTGACCCAGCCGCGCGCGCGCGGACAGACTTTGGGCTGGGGTGACGGGTCTACACTGTCGGCGGCAGGTTGTCGCCGTTCCCTTCCCGGGACCTGCTGCGCCTCGCTTTCCGGCACCCCGCTCCGTGTTGCGCAGAGCACCGGTCTCACGCCGCCGCCGCATAGACGGCTTGGAGATCACGCCCAGGCCGTTCGGCAGGTGCTGGGTTCGTGTGACAGACTAACCCCGGGAGACGTTACCTCACACATGGCGAGCCCGCCAAGACGCTCCCATTCGACGAGAACCACTTGGCTTCATGATGCCGTCCGACGAGGAGATCATCCGTCAGGTTCAGCGCGGCGACCGCGAGCGGTTCGGCGAGCTTCATCTGCGGCACTATCCGCGCGTGCGACGCTATGTGTCGCGGTTTGTCTTCGATGAGGAAGAGGCGATGGACTTGGCGCTTGAGGTGTTCGTCCGAGCGTACCGGAGCGTTGATTCCTACGAGACGCAGGAACGAGTCACGTACCTTGCCTATCTCCTGCGCATCGCCCAGAACCTGGTCACGGACTATCGTCGCCGGCTGCCGCCGAGCCAACTGGCGCCGGTTGACGAATTCGAGCCCGAGGCCCCGGCGGCACGAAGGAGCTTTGGAGAAGAGCTTGCGGCCTGGCAGACTCGTCGTCGCGTTCAATGGGCCATGAGCCAAGTGAGCAAGGAAGACCAGCAAGTGCTTACCCTTGCCTATGTGGAGGAACTCTCGCGACAGGAGATCGCGCACGTGCTGGGGAAGCCGTCGGTGACGGCGGTGACGACGCAGCTCTACCGAGCTACGAGGCGAGTCCGCGCCTTGCTGGAGGAGCCGAAGGCAAGCGCGGGCCGTGAAGAGCAACAGGCATCCGAGAGCCAAGGACGTCTGAGATGACTGTCTCCGCCCACAACACAGAAGGTCCTCCTCCCGCAGACGAGCATTGGCAGGGCGAGATGCTCTGGCAGTACGTCGAGCGGATGCGGGAGCGCGACGAGCGCGACCCGGACGGTCTGACGACGGCGGAAGAGATTGCGGGGCTGGTCGCCACGGCCCGTGCCATTCGCGCCACCGCGCCGCCGCCCGCGTCGGTGTCGGCGGCCGAACTGCAGGACACGGCCGCCGCGCTGCGGGCGACGATCGCCGAGGACGTTCGCAGCCGCCGGTCGGCGCGCCTGGCCGAACTGTTTCACCGACTGCGAGGCGTGCTCCGGCCTCGACGCGCGTTCGCGATGACGGCTCTTGGTGCGGCCGCGGCGGCGCTTGGCCTCTTGGCCCTTCGCCACGTACATCGCCCGTCAACCAGCGACCTGACGTTGGCTTGGGTGGTGCAGGACCACCTCAAGTTCGTGGCGGAAGGGCCGCAATTCGTTTCAACCGATCCGGGCCGCGTGGCCGCGTGGTTGACCCGGCAGCTCCAGATGCCGGTGCGCCCCGTCTCTTCCGTGCCCCCCGGCTGGGCATTGCTGGGCGGGCGGCGTTGCCACCTCGCAGAGCGACCCGTCGCCGTGCAGTTCCTGGAGCGCGCGGGGCGCCGCGTGTCCGTGCTTCAGGTCCATCGCTATGCCGGCCAGTTGCCCGTTCTCCAGCGGCGTCAAGTGGGTGAACTGACATACGAGGTCGGGCAGGAGCAGGGGGTCTCGGTCGTCTTCTACCGCTCGGGCAGCGAGGTGCTCGTTCTGGTGGGTGCAGTGCCGAAGGAACAGCTTCTGGAGCTAGCCGGCGCCGTGAGGCAATAGAGGTCTCGCTCCCCACCCAGAACCGAATCGCGGCCGCCGAGGGCGCCTGTCGGCTGCTGTCCTTACCCGGAGGTCGGTCTCGAAGAGTTCCGTCCATGCAGGACTTCTTCGGGAACCCTGTGACAACAGCCGCCCCGCTTACGTTACCTCCTCCAGTTCAGAGTTCGAAAGGAGATCCATTCATGCAACGCAGAACAGTTCTACCCCTCACCTCTCTCGCGCTGGCGGGGGTCTTCCTCGGAGGCGCCCTCGGCCATGCGCCAGCGGCGGGGGACACCGCCAAGAAGCTCACCGGGACCCTCGTGTGCATCGGCTGCACGGTGAAGAAAGCGTACAGCGCGAAAGCCCAGTGCAACGTCTACGGCCACCAGCACGGATTGCAGACGGCCGACGGGAAGATCTACACCTTCCTGGCGAACGATCAGTCCAAGGAGCTGCGCGAGGGAAAGGCAAAGGACGCCGAGGATTTGCACGGCAAGAAGGTCGAAGTGACCGGCGTCGTCCTGCCCAAGACGCAGATCCTCGACGTGACCTCCTACCAGGTCGCCAAGTAACGTCCGCGCTGTACCCCGCTGGAATGAGCCGCCGCCGGTAGTCGCTACGGCGACTGCCGACGGCCCTCCCCCTCCGGCCACGTCTGAGAGAGGACCCCCATGGGCTTAGTCCGAGCGTCCCTCCGAAACCCCTACGCTGTTATCGTCGGCGCGCTGGCGGTCCTCGTCCTGGGTTGCGTCTCCTACTCTCGGATGCCCTTGGACATCCTCCCCGAGTTCAAGACGCCGGCAGTGCAGATCCTCACGCTCTACCCGGGCATGCCGACGGAGATCGTCGAGCGCGACATGACCAACCGCCTCGAGCGCTGGACCTCGCAGGCCATGGGCGTTGCCTGGCAGGAGTCGCGGAGCATGGTGGGGGTCAGCGTGGTCCGGGACTTCTTCCGGGACGACATCGACCCCAACACTGCCATGTCCCAGGTCTCGGCGCTGGCGTTGGCGGATCTCTACTACCTTCCGCCGGGCACCATCCCGCCGATGACCATGATGTACGACCCCACCGCCAGCCAACCCCTCTGCCTGGTGGCGTGCAGCAGTGACACCTTGGACGAAACCGAGGTCTATGACTTCGCTTACTTCCAAATGCGCAACATGCTCAGCGGCACGCCGGGAGTCATCGCGCCAGCGGTGTTCGGCGGGAAGCTGCGTCGGGTCTACGTGTACTTGGACAAAGATAAAGTGCAGGCGCGCAACATGTCGCCGCTGGATGTGGTCAACGCACTGACCCGCTTCAACCTGATGATCCCCACAGGCAACGCGAAGCTGGGCGACCTGGACTACTCGATCAACATGGAGAGCTTCGTACCGACGGTGGGGGACCTCAATGACATCCCCGTCAAGGTCGAGCGCGACGAGCTGAATGGCGACTTGCGCCCCGTGCTGGTGAAAGACGTGGGCAAGGCCGAGGACACCAGCGCCATCCAGACCAATGTCGTGCGCATCGCCCGGGCGCCGGAGACCAAGGACGGGAAGCAGTCTGCCGACGGGAAGACCTGGCCGGGGAAGCGCCAGGTGTACATTCCCATTTACCGCCAACCGGGGTCGAACTCGCTGCAAGTTGTCGAGGGCACCAAAGACACACTGAAGACGGCCATCCTGCCGCGGGCGCCCGAGGGCTTCCAGACCAAGGTCGTGGGCGACCAGACGGTGTTCATCCGCCAGGCCATTGCGGCGCTGCAGAAGGAGGGCGTGCTGGGCGCTCTGCTGGCGTCGCTCATGATCCTGCTCTTCCTGGGATCGCTTCGCTCGACGCTGGCGATCCTGCTCTCCATTCCGCTCTCCGTTCTCGCCGCGTTCATCGGCCTGTACTACACAAACAACACGATCAACAGCATGACCTTGGGCGGGTTGGCGCTGGCGTTGGGGCGGCTGGTGGACGATTCTATCGTCGTGTTGGAGAACACCCACCGGCATCTGCGCATGGGCAAGCCACCGCGCGAGGCCGCGCTGGAGGGCGCGACCGAGGTGTCGATGCCGGTGTTCGTCGCGACCCTCACGACCATCGTGGTGTTCTTTCCCGTGACGTTTCTCTACGGCATGGGCAAGTATCTGTTCACCCCACTGGCGCTGGCAGTGGCGTTTTCCATGATCGCCTCGTACTTCGTGGCGATGACGCTGGTGCCCGCGTACTGCGCCCGCTTCCTCCGCCTCGACCCGAAGGACAAGCTGACAGCCGCACCCCAGCACGACGACGCAGCCAGCAACACACCGGACCAGGGAGATCCGTCCGCGGAACGCGGTTGGTACGGCGCTCTCCAGGCCGGGTACCTGCGGGTACTGAACCGTTCGTTGCGCGCGAAGCCCTCGGTGCTTGCCCTGGCCGGCGGCCTGTTCGTTGCCTCGCTGCTGTTGTTCCCGGCCATCGGTAGGGAGCTATTCCCGCCACTGGATGCCGGACAGATTCTGGTGCAGGTGCGCATGCCCTCCGGCACGCGCATCGAGCGCACGGAGACGACACTGGCGCGGGTCGAGGAGGCCCTTCAGAAGGTCATCCCCGAGCGGGACCGCGAGATGCTGGTCACCAACATCGGCGTGCTCTACGACTGGCCGGCGGGATACACGCCGAACGCAGGCCCGCACGACGGATTCATCCTCACGCAGTTGACGATGCATGGTCGCAAAACGACTTCGTACGAGCTCGCCGACCGCCTCCGCGCCGCGCTGCCGAAGAAGTTCCCCGGCGTGCAGTTCTCGTTCAACACCGGCGGCATCGTGACGGCGGCGCTCAACTTCGGCTTGCCTTCGCCTATTGATGTGCAGATCGAGGGAAAGAGCTTGGAGAAGCTGTACGAAATCAGCCGGCAGGTGAAGTCAGTCATCCAGAAGGAAGTGGCAGGGGCGGTCGACGTTCGCGTGCAACAAGAGCTGGACTACCCGCAGATCAACATCAAGGTTGATCGCGTCAAGGCGGCCTTGGTCGGGCTGACGCAGGAGGAGGTCGTCAAGAACGTCGTCACCGCGCTCAACTCGTCCATCAACTTCGATCCGGCATTCTGGCTGGACGACAAGACGGGCAACCACTACTTCGTGGGGGCGACCTACCGCGAGGACGACATCGAGTCACTGGCGACGCTGGAGAACATCCCGATCACTTCCGGGGCGCAAAGCCAACCCGTGCTGCTCAAGAACCTCGCCACCTTCGCGCGCGCCACTGTGCCGACGGAGGTCGCTCACAACCGCATTCGCCGCGTGATGGATGTGTACGCGAACGTCACCCGCCGCGCGACCGGCGATGTGGCAGCAGAGATCCAGCGCGTGGTGGAGCGCCATCGGCAGACCGACCCGGCGCAGGACCCGCTTCACGTGGATGTGCCCGACGGCTACTTCGTCCACTACCGCGGAGAGTACACCAGCTTGAAGGAATCGTTCCGCAGCCTGGGCTTCGCGTTCGTCCTGTCTTCGCTGCTGGTGTACCTGATCATGGTCGCGCAGTTCCAGAGCTTCGTCGATCCGTTCATCGTCATGTTCGCCGTGCCCCTGGGTCTGATCGGTGTGGCGGCCCTGCTGTTTGCCACGGGGACCACGCTCAACGTCGAGTCGTTCATGGGCGTGATTTTCATGGTTGGCATCGCGGTCAGCAATTCCGTTCTACTGGTCGAGTTCTCCAACCGGCTGCGCGGGCGCGGTCTGTCGGCGCGAGAGGCCGCGGTTCAGGCCGCGGGCATACGCTTGCGCCCGATCCTGATGACGGCGCTGGCGGCGATCATCGCCCTGGTGCCCATGGCCCTAGCCGAAGGCGAAGCGGCCATGCCCCTGGCACGAGCGGTCATCGGCGGGCTGCTGGCCTCCACCGTCCTGTCTCTTCTCGTCGTGCCAGTCCTGTACGAACTGATCAAAGGACGGACGCCGTCGCCGGTAGTTGAATGAGGTGATTGAATGGGAAGGAAGACGATCCTCTGGCTGGTGGCAGCGATGCTCGTCTGCACGGCGATGGCGGTGCACATCCTGCACTCGCGCCGGTCCCTCCGGACAGCGATCGCCGAGACGGAGAGCAGGACTCCGGTTCAGGTCGTTCGGCCCGAGCGACGCGAGCTGACGCGCGCGGCGGAGTTTGTGGGCGCCATCGAGCCCTGGGAGAAAGCGGCGCTCTACGCGCAGGCAACGGGATACGTGGAGCGCATGTACGTGGACCGGGGCGACCGGGTCGCCCAGGGCCAGGTGCTGGCGGTGTTGAGCGTGCCGGAGATGGAGCAGGAGCTGCACCAGTACCGGGCCGCCATTGACGACGCGGAGGCGCGGCGGCAGGAAGCCGTGGCGGAGCTGCGGGCCGCGGAGGCCGACGTCGAGCGCAGCCAGGCGGAGCTTCGCTCGCCCCAGGCGGCCATGGAACGAGCCGGGACCGAGGTCGAGGCGGCGCGCGCCGCCCACCGGAGGACCCAAGCGGAGGTCGCGTTGTCCACGAAGCACAGCGCTCAGCTCGAACGCGAGTACGAAGCGGCACAGAGCGTGCTGGCCGCAGCCGAGGCAGAGTACGACGAGCCCGCCGTTCAACTGGCCGAGTTGGAGGCGGGCGCACGGGCAGTCGACGCCCGGATCGAAGCCGCGGAAGGGGAAGTAAACGCCGCCCAGGCCGAGGTCGGGCGCGCCAAGGCAGACCTGGTGTTGGCCGAGACGAAGCACGGCCGTTTCGCGAAGCTGCGCGCGGAAGAGGGGATCACCGAAATGGAGCTGGACCAGGCGAAGAGCGCGTTCGACGAGGCGAAGGCCCGCGGGGCAAAGGCCGACGCCCAGGTCCAGATTGCCCAGGCTCGACTCCGCGCCGCCAAGCGAGACGGCGAGGCCGCGCAAGCCAAAGCGACGACGGCCAAGGCCCGGATCAAGACGGCCGAGAAGAAACGTCAGGCGGCGCAGCAGCAGCTCGCCGTGGCCCAGGCAAGACTGGAGTCGGCCCGCGCGGAGTCGCGCCTGCCCGAAGTCTCGGCCGAGATGGCTCGACTCGGCATCGAGACCGCTCGAAAGAGCGTCGAGGAGGCGGAAGCGCAGACGCAAGCCGCCGGGTCGAGGGTGAAGGCCGTCAAGGCAAGAGCGCAAGAGCCGCAAGCCCGTCTGCGCGCCGCGCAGGCCCGACAGCGAAGCGCCGAAGCCGCGCTTGCCGAGATGACCGCCCGCCTCGGCTTCGCGCAGATCCGCGCCCCCTTCGACGGCGTTGTTACCGAGCGTCACGCCGACCCGGGCGCGTTGATCGACGCCGTCTCGCAGGCACGGCCCCTCTTCACCGTCATGAACGTGGTTCGGTTGCGGGTGTTCGTCGAAGTGCCGGAGCGCGACGTGCCGCACGTGAAGGTAGGCAACCTGGCATCGATTGCGGTGAAGGAGCTCGCCGGGCAAACCTGGGACGCGACCGTGGCCCGCATCGCCCCGGCGCTGACGCCGGAGACGCGAACGATGAAGATCGAAATCAACCTGGACAAGACCCCCGAACTGCTCCCCGGCATGTACGCCCACGTGCGGCTCAGCCTCGACACCCACTACGACGCACTCACGATCCCGGCCGCGGCGTTGGTCATGGAGAAGCAGACTGCCACGGCCTTCGTCGTTCGCGACGGCTGTGCCGAGAAGGTCGAGCTGCAGATTGGAATCGACGACGGCCAAACGGTGGAAGTGCTTGCCGGCCTGAAGTCCGACGAGCCCGTGGTCGTGGTCGGCCAGGCGTTGCTGAAGTCGGGAATGCCGGTAGAGGCGACCCCGTGGCAGAGAAGCGACAAGGACGTTGGTTCGTAGTTTTGCGTTCGCCCCCTGCCAGACAAGCTGGCAGGGGGCGGGAAAACCGCATTCCCATAGGAGACCAACCGTGCGAATTCCTCTCAGACCTTGGTACCTGCTCGTCCTGTCAACCAGTGCGCCAGCCGCGCACTCGGCACCGCAGGCAGAGGCGCCGCCGATGTCAATGGCTCTGGGAGCCGTAGACATCCGCCCGATCCAAACGGAGACCCTCGCCATCGACCTGCCAACAGCGCTACGCCTGGCGGAGACGAAGCCCTTCGAGATCCGTCTCGCGCAGCATCGGGTGGCGGCTGCCAACGCCGAACGCCAGGCGGCTGGAGCGGCGCTTCTCCCGGATCTCGGACTGAGCGTCGGCCGCGGCCGTCTCCGGGGAAACATCACGACCGTTGCAGACATCCCGGCCGCCCGCCTCACCTGGTTCGTGAACCCGGTGGTTGTCCACCAGGAGTCCCTGGCCGCTCGCCTCAATGCCGGAGTCGCCGCTGCCCGGCTGGCGGGCGTGAGTCAAGACACTTACCTCAAGGTGGCCGACGGCTACCTGAACCTGGTACGCGCTCAGGCCGAGGTAGCCGTGGCCGCGCAGGGGGAGCGCGAGATGGAGGAGTTGGTCCGGCTGACCGAGCGTCTTCAGGAGCGAGGCATGGCCATCCCCGCCGATCGGTCCCGCACGCGAGTGCAGTTGGCCGCACAGCAGCAGGAAACCGTCGAGGCGCAGAGCCGGTTTCGCGAAGCCTCGGTGCGGCTGGCCGCTACCCTCAATCTAGACCTGACGGTGACTCTTGTCCCTGCCGACAACGAGCTTCGACAGACGACACTGGTCGATCAGAACCAGCCGCTGGAGCAACTGATCCAAAGGGCGCTAACCCGGCGCCCTGAAATCCGGGAAGCCGACTCCAGCCTCGCCGAGCGAGCGGCCCGGCGCCGCGCCACCGCCTCGAAGTACTCCGTTCCCCGCGTCGGCTTCGAGAAGTGGATCGGCCGCTTCGATGCCGCCCGCGCCTCGGCCGGCGACTTGCGCGACCACTGGTGGTTCATCGAGTGGCGTGGACTGGAAGGGCTTGGGTTCGCAGCCAAAGGGGACATCCGGGCGGCGCGGGAACGCGAGCAGGAAGCTGCCGCAGCGCGAGAGCAGACCCGCGCGCAAGTCATCGCCTCCGTCCTCACGGCCCGCGAAGGCGCGCTGGCAGCCGGCGAACGGCTGAAGCTGGCGGGGCAGGCTATTCAGGACGCGCAGGAAACGCTGCGCATCTCCAAGCTCCGGCTAGAGAACCAGGTGGGGTTGGCCCTGGAGGTGCTGCAGGCGCAGACGGCGTTGGCACAGGCGCGCGCGAATCTGCTCACCGCCATCGCCGACTACAACCTGGCGCAGGCACGCCTGCTGCATGCCACCGGCTCACTCTCGCCCCAGTCGCTGCGTGCTGGTCAGTAGGCCTCCGCGCTGTGCGTGGGTCGCGGCGGCGACCTGAAGCGGCGATTGCACGCCTGCTGTTCCACCGATCGCCTGGGCTATCGGCGTCGCGGGGAGAGTGGTGGCGCTAGGGCCGAGGAAGATAGGCTTGCTCACGCCAGAGGTTCTGGCGCGTCAGGGCCGCGTAGACGTCGCTATGGAGCCTGGCGCGGGGGCGCGTACATGCCAACGAGTCACCGCGCTCCGAGCCACCCGGGGCTCTGGTGAAATTCCGAGACTGTCGAGGTTACCTCGCGCGCGCAGCCGCCTCGATCTCCTCGGGCGTCGTGGTCCTCCCCAAACTGAACCGCACCGCGCCCAACGCCAACTCCCGCGACACCCCCATGGCCGTCAGCACCGGCGACGGCTCAGACAGCCCTTCGTGGCACGCCGACCCGGCCGAGACGGCGACGCCCGCCAATCGCGAGATCAGCGTGTGGCTGTCGATGCCCTCAAACGACACGTTCAGCGTATTGGGCAGCCGGCGCTGGGGATGCCCGTTCAGATGCACGCCGCCCGGGTCAGCCTCCAGCCGCTCGCGAAGAACATCCCGGAGTTGTTCAACTCCGGGATGCTCCTGCGCCAACCACGCCTCTGCCAACTCGCACGCCTTGCCCAGGGCGACCATGTAGGGGACGTTCTCCGTCCCCGCGCGG
>Ga0210056_1000415_pt1 | contig 34445 bp, 40 predicted proteins | sample CryGeyCG2014_080_2_FD_183965 | JGI IMG/M metagenome (GOLD analysis project Ga0210056, IMG submission 183965) | Groundwater microbial communities from aquifer - Crystal Geyser CG07_land_8/20/14_0.80 (SPAdes) (version 2) | ecosystem: Environmental > Aquatic > Deep subsurface > Groundwater | place...
GGAATGAGATCTTTTACGACTTCCCATTCAAAGTCGGTTAAATCCGAAGGATAGAGTCTCTTCATATACTTTCAGATTACTCTATCAGAAAGAAGTTTTCAAACAGGCTCTAAGACTTTCAACAAGCTCTCTTGGTAGTTTTCCATGGTTTTCTTTCATAATTTCACGGACTTCATTCCTTAATGATTTAGCAGTTTTTGGACATACACGACGAGATCCTTCTTTGGAAAATAACATATTGATATTTTACTTCTTCTTCTTCTTTTCAAGCGGAAATGAAATTTTATAGCTTTACGTGCCAAAACTTTAGCAACCTGCCAGGTTGCTAATTATATATTCCTCTTGACAAGTAATAGACAATTATGTATATTGTCTGTTAATGAGATATTTGGAGTTGCGAAACCGTGTTAAGGAGAATATTTTTACATCTTTGGATGTACAAAAATATTTTCCCAATAATTCTGTACAAACAATCACGACACAATTATATCGTTTTGCAAAACAGAATTTGATTGTACAAATAAAAAGAGAGCTTTATTGTTTTGAAAAAGATAAAGTTGACGAACTGGAATTAGCGGAAAGATTATATCAACCATCATATATTAGTTGTGAGAGCGCACTCAATTACTATGGAATAGTACCAGATATCTATCAATCTGTCACGAACGTGACACTTATAACTACGAAGAAAATCAACAATGATTTTGGAATATATTTATATACTAAAATCAAACCAGAGTTGTTTTTTGGATTTTCAAAACAACAATTTTCACAAGGAAGTCATTATGCCATTGCTTTTCCGGAGAAAGCCTTATTGGACTATTTCTATCTTAGAAAGATAAATAAAATTCATGATTTACGACTCGATCTCAAGTTAATAAATAAAAAAATATATAATAAATTTCTTAAACAATTCCCTCCGTGGGTACAAAAAATAAAAATATAAACAACATCGTTGCTAATTTCTCTCAAATTCTTGAGTTTGCAAAAGGATATGGACTGCTAATTGCAAAAAAGCGGGCGGTTCTTCGAGAATATCTGCAGATGAAATTAATAGACTTAATATATCAGGAAAAAATATCCACTCGCATTTTCTTTATTGGTGGGACAGCTTTGCGCTTGCTTCATGGATTAGATCGTTTTTCTGAAGATCTGGATTTTGACACTGACAAAATAAGCGATCGTCAAATTCTTGATTTAATGGAGGGATTATCTAAGCGTTTGCAAAAAGAACAAATTGCAGTGTCGTTATATAAAAATACTACTCCAAAAAAGAGTTATTTTGAATTACGGTTCACTGACTTGCTTTTTCAATTGAATTTAAGCAAGAGTAAGCAAGAAAAATTAGTTATAAAATTTGATTTTGAATCTTTTTGGCAAGGTCAAAACCGCAAAGTCACTTTATTAAAAAAATATGGTTTTATCATTAATATTGTTTCTATCCCGCTTGATCAAATCCTTGTGCAAAAACTTCATGCCTATATTAACCGTCGCCAAACCATGCCCCGTGATTTATATGATATTGTCTGGCTTTGGGGACAGGAAGCGAAAGCTGACCTTAGTTTTATCAAGAAAAACAAACTACCAAAAGAGCTTGTGACAAAGGCAATTGAAAAGTGGAAAAAAGAGAAAAAAATATTATCAACTGCAAAGCGTAAATTGCGTCCGTTTTTGATTAATGAACAAAACGTTGATAGGTTAGAAATGTTTGAAAGTGTATTGGAAAAAATATTATTCTATCCCGACGCTCCAACGCTTAATCTTGTTACAGCAAGATAGTTAACAAGATTTGGTCGATGAATAGCGACATCAACTCTTGCCCACATTCTAAGACTTTCAACAAACTCTATTGGTAGTCTTCCATTGTTTTCCTCCATGATTTCGCGGACTTCTCTATTTATTAACGCGCCAGTGTCTGGACATACTTGATGAGATCTTTCCCCAGTTATTAACATGTTAATATTTTACTTCTTCTTCTTCTTCTTCTTTTCAAGCGGAAATGCGCTAAACTAATTTTATATATTTGAATGTAAATGTACTATACTATTACTCTATGTGCCAAAACTTCGGTAACCTGGCAGGTTGTCTAGCGGGTTGGCAGAACAATATGAAAGCAAGCAATTTTTGGAAAACGTTAAAAAAACCCATCATCGGCCTGGCGCCAATGGATGGAGTGACAGATGGTGCAATGCGAGAGATTACGGATATTTATGGACGACCAGATGTAATTTTTACTGAGTTTGTTCCGGTGATGGCCATTAAAAAGGGGATTGTTAAAGTTTTACATGCACTCAAACGCCATCAAACAAAAACTCCGCTTGTTGCTCAGTTTTTCGGTAATGATCCTGATGCGTTTTATCAGTCAGTATTTGTGGCAGCGGAATTAGGATTTAGTGGGGTCGATATTAATATGGGATGTCCAGCTCGAAGTGTTGCTCAAAGAGGTGGGGGAGCAGGGTTAATCAAAAATCCAAAACTCGCCCAACAAATTATTATAGCTTGTAAAAAGGCGGCTAAGGATTGGAAAGAGGGGAGAAAAATAAACCAGATCGGATTAAGTCATGATATCTTGAATTTTATCCAATTATTTTCGCAACAGATTCTATCAGTTATTTCATTCCCACAAGTGCTCGCCACAAATAATGTGGACTGCGTGCTTGTGGGATCCCTTTCACAACTACCACCTGTTGCGAATAGAAAAATTCCAATTTCTGTTAAAACCAGAATAGGGTATGATAAACCAATCACAGAAAAATGGATTGGACAGTTGTTAGAAGTAAAACCAGACGCAATTACAGTTCATGGACGGACGTTAAAACAGCTTTATCATGGAAAAGCTGATTGGGAAGAGATTGCCAAGGCAGTTAAATTAGCAAAAAAAGCACAGACGTTGATTTTGGGAAATGGAGACGTTAAATCAATTGAGGAAGCCAAACAAAAAGTTAAAAAATACAAAGTTGTTGGAGCTTTAATTGGCCGGACAGCATTAGGTAATCCCTGGGTTTTTTCCAATAAGATTCCTACAATTAAAAAAAGATTTCAAGTAATGCTTGAACATACACAAAAATTTTTATTATATCGTCCTGACTTAAAAATATTTCCAATGCGAAAACACATGGCTTGGTATTGCAAAGGCTTTGACGGAGCAGCAGAAATGAGAAATCAGTTAATGAAAGTTAATTCGATTAAGGAGATAAAAGATGTTCTTTCAGGGTTCAATTGTTGCTAATAATACTTTAGTTAATTAATTAACTAAAAAACTTATGATACTATGTTATATTTTTTCAATCTCCAACTCTTTTAATTCATTTCCCTTTTTATACACTGCTCGAAATGAAACAACTGATTGTTTCTTTAAAAACACATAAGGTAAAATCGTTTTTAATTCCGCTAGTAAATTTTTTTGAGCAAGAATTTGCTTTGGTGTTAACCAAACAAATTCTCCATCATCAACCTTGGGTTTAAGCTCTCCGGCGGCATAATCAGCTACGATAAAGTGAAAATAAAATTCCTGATTCAAGTCAGACAAATATGCGCAGCCGGTAGCTTTGATACGTAAGTTTTTTATTTTTAGTCCAGTTTCTTCCAATACTTCCCGTCTTGCACAAGCAAATAAACCTTCGTTAAATTCCCGATGTCCTCCGGGTGCCATCCAGACGTCCGGCATGATCCGTTTATTAGGATGGCGATGAAGCATGAGATACTTATTTCCTTTTTTTACAAAACACTCAAGCGTTACGGCAATATTACGCATAATATTAAGACAGTCCTGTAAAGACTGTCTTTGAAAGACTGTCTTTAATCCAGCTCAAACTTTTAAATATAATTACTGATGGACGGGAAATTTTTATGCTTTTTAGTTCTTTTTTAGTAAACCAACGCAGTTCATTTACATCATCACCTGGTTTAATAATTCCTGATTTGTATTTTGCCAAATATGTCAGGAATAAATAATGTGTCATTTCTCCATGTTTATTTGGTTCGTTATCTTCAGCAAATTCCAATTTTTTAAGACCAGTAATTTCAATATTTGCTTCTTCCCGCACTTCCCGTCTTAGTGCTTCCTCAACAGTTTCCTTATCCAGATCAACTCCACCGCCGACTGTAACCCAACAGTTTGGATAGGGAAAGGTGTTGGGTTTTTTTCGACCGAGTAGGATTTAATCACCCTTTTGGATAATAGCACTGGCAACAATATGGTACTTCATAGAAAAATAATAACAAAAAAGAAATTATTATTAAGCATTCATTGATATTAACCTACTCGCCTGTTACAATTTAATTCTGGAATTGGAATGCATTTGAATCTTTCATAAAAGATTCTAGATTCAACATTCCATATTCTATAATCTAAAATAGGGTCCATAGCTCAATGGTAGAGCAGCAGCCTTTTAAGCTGTTGGTTCTGGGTTCGAGTCCCAGTGGGCTCACTTATATTCAGAAAGAAACAGATTTCTAATACTTTTTAATGTTGCCCAGCCTGGATTTGAACCAGGATACTCAGATTCAGAGTCTGAGGTCCTACCGTTAGACGACCGGGCAATGAAACGAGACGATCAATTTTAACAAATTCCACCGTTATTTTAAACTGACACGTGTTAGAATTAACTTCTATGCAAACACAATTTTTCACCTTAAAAAATGGACTGCGAGTGATGTTGATTGATACCAACACCTTTCCCACCATTACAACTTTGCTTCTTGTTGGCGCAGGTTCGCGTTATGAAAATGCAGATAATAACGGTATTTCTCACTTTCTTGAACACATGTTTTATAAGGGTAGTAAAAAATATCCAAATCCAGAAATTATTTCTCAAATTATCGAGGGAATGGGTGGATATTGGAATGCGTTTACTTCGAAAGATTATACTGGTTATTACATTAAAGCGTCAACTGATCATTTTCCAAAAATGATTGATATGATTTTTGATCTCCTGCTGAATTCTTTGTTTGATCCACATGAAATTGAAAAAGAAAAAGGTGTGATTTGCGAAGAAATCAATATGTATGAAGACATGCCACAACGTCGAATTAGTGACATTTTTGATAATGTAATGTTCGCCGGAAATCCACTGGGATATGATATTGCCGGATCAAAAAAAACCGTTGTCTCTTTCAACCGAAATACTTTTGTTGATTATAAAAATCAGCTTTATCATCCTAATAATGCCGTATTAATTATAGCAGGAGGATTGTCTAAAAATTTAAAATTTGAAATTTCAAATTTAAAATACTATACAGAAATCATTGAAGCAAAATTTGGAGAGTGGGAAAAAGAGGATAATTATAAATTCATTACTGTTAAAGGTAGCTTTACAAAGCCTCGAGTTTATGTACATAATAAAAAAACTGAGCAGGCACATTTTTGTTTTGGATATCCAACTTTTAAAATTGATGACAAACGTAAACCAGCATTAAAAATTCTTGCAACAGTTTTGGGTGGAGGAGCATCCTCAAGATTGTTTCAAGAAGTGCGTGAAAAACGTGGTCTTTGTTACTACATTAGGACAGGTCTTGAACAATATCACGATATTGGAAGTATAGTAACTCAAGCCGGAGTAGCAAAAGATGTGGAAAAAGTAAAAGACGCAGTTCAGGCAACGCAAAAAGAACATAGTAAAATTGCGCAGGGAAATATTTCTGATACAGATATTGCCCGTTCGAAAGAAATGTTGAAAGGTCGGCTTTTATTGTCATTGGAGGATTCTTTCAATATTGCTCATTTTTATGGAATAAAACAACTACATGAAAATTCGGTTGAGTCACCCGAAGATAGAATAAAACAAATTGAGAAAGTAACGAAGCAAGAAATCGTCGCTCTTGCAAAAGAATTGTTTGCGCCTGAAAAAATGGTATTTACTATAATAGGGCCCTTTGAGAGTAAGGACATTAATATAGATATATAGTAATTGTAAAAACAAAATGTCATCCTCGTAAAGACGGGGATCCAATCCACAATTACCTTATAATGTATATTATGTCTGGATTCTCTCCTACGAGGGAATGACAAAAACCGATATTTTTTCAATAACGATATGTTTAATGAGTATTATTTTCTTATCCCGTTCATTTTTATTTTAGGCGCTGCAATCGGTTCCTTCCTTAACGTTTTAATTGATCGTTGGTTAAACGATCAACCAATCACAGGGCGTTCTTGTTGTGATCATTGTAAAAAACAACTAAAATCACTAGATTTAATTCCGATTTTTTCTTTTTTATTTCTGAGCGGTCGATCTCGTTGCTGCAATAAAAAACTATCTTGGCAGTATCCGCTGGTGGAAATGGTGACGGGAGTATTATTTGTTCTCGTTGTCATTGCGAGTCCCGCTTTGCGGGACGTGGCAATCTCGTTACCAATAGGACAGTCTATATTAACGGGATTGCTTCCCTTCGACTACGCCACGTCAAGCGTAGTTTCGCTCAGGGTAAACCTCCTCGCAATGATATTAATGTTAGCTACTGTTTCCTGCCTCATCGTCATTTTCTTTGCAGACGTGAAATATCAAATTATTCCTGATCAAATCCAAATATTATTATTTCTATTTTCTATTTTCTATTTTCTATTTTCATCTAACTGGTCGATACAATCTTTGATAATTCGCTTATTGTCTGGTGTTGTCGTGATGCTCCCAATTCTCCTTATTTATCTTATTTCCCGTGGTCGGGGAATGGGTTTTGGAGACGTGAAACTGGCGTTTAATATGGGAATATTACTGGGAATCAAAGGCGGACTGCTTGCACTTTATTTTGCTTTTATTATTGGAGGAATTTTCGGCGCGTATTTACTGTTGTCAAAAAAGAAAAAACTAAAATCAAAAATCGCCTTTGGCCCGTTTTTAGTCTTGGGGACAATAATTTTGCTCTTTTTTAACCCAATAATTATTTTCTGGTTAAAACAAACATATGGATTTTGAAGCTAAAATGAGACAAGCTGAAAAATTAGTTCAAGCAAGGCGATTGATTGTGGCTAATTTGGTAATTCCCTTACAGGGAGAAGATACTGAGGTTTTTATTAAGGCTGTTATTTCGTGTTTCGAGGCTTTTGACATTGAAATATCGCTAGCGGAAATTGCATCTAACCGTGCAAAATGGGAGAAACTACATCAAATGTGGCGTGATAGTAGTTTGCCAAAAGTTGTATCCGATGTCGAGTTGAAAACAGGACGGGGATATGCTAATTTTATTGTTTATACAATTAGAAATGATTCATCTGTAACATTTAATATAACAGCTGGTCCATGTTCTAATCCGAATCCTGCTATGTATATTCACGAAAGTAAACGAGTTCTTTTTCCTGGTTTTTTTATTAGATTTTCAAAAGATATTGCAGGTCTAAATAGTAATATAAAGTTTACAGTTAACAATCAGGGTGGGTATATGATTACGAAACAACAATATTAGTTTATCTTTTATTAAAGTATTATACAATCATTTCTTATGCACCCAATTTTTTTCGGAATTGTGGGACAGATTGCGTCGGGGAAAGGAGAAGTTGTAAAAATACTTACGGAAAAATATGGTTTTGTATCTTTTAATCTTTCTTCAATCCTGCATAAAATCCTTGAGGAAAAGGGAATAATAAACTTCACGCGTGTGGATTTGCAGGATTTGGGAGATAAACTACGTAAAGAAGAGGGAGAGGGTGTATTGGCGAAGAGAGCCATAAAATACTTCTGTCATTCCCGCGTAGGCGGGAATCTAGACTGGATCCCCGTTTTCATGGGGATGACAAAAAAACAAACAAAAATGACAAAGAAAGTAGTGATTGAAGGTATACGTAATCCAGCTGAAGTGAAGTTTTTACGGACGTTACCTAATTTTAAATTAATTGCAGTAAAAGCAAAAAAAGCAGTGCGGTTTAGACGGTTAAGAAAACGGGGTAAGTCTTGGGATCCAAAAACCTGGAAGGACTTTTTAGTGGTTGACCGGCGGGATAAAGGAATTGGTCAGAAAGGATATGGTCAGCAAGTGGGGAAGTGTGTGAAGATGGCGGATGAAAAGATTCAGAATAATGGAAACTTAAAAAAACTAGAATCAAATATAAACAATCTATTAAGTTCGTTAAGTTTATAAAGTGACAAGTTTTTAAAGTTTCCAATATGGGTGATACTTTATAACTTTAAGAACTTTATAAACTTTTGACTATTTTTTGAACATAATTTTTTCATCTGTACGGACGTAGGAAAACAATTCTTCAGGCTTAAACCACAATCTAACTTCTTTTTCTCCGTCTTCAACCGTATCTGAGGCGTGAATGATGTTTCGAAGTGGTCGATTTTGTTCATTAGCAAGGTCAATGGTGTCATGAGAAAAGTCACCTCGAATAGTTCCTGGGGTTGCGAGAAGAGGAATGGTGTTACCAGAAAGTTTACGAACGATTTCAATCACGTTATAACCTTCCACAACCACACATAGAACTGGTGATTCTTGGAAATAATCAATCAACCATTTTTTTACAGTTTTACCAATTTCAACTGCATTATCAGTTTTAAATATTCCTTTTGTATCCAAACTTTTTTCTGCATAGTTTGTTAACGTTCGTTGTCCAACCTTTTCAAACCAAACATCAGTTTCCGGATAATGAGCAACGACAGTTTTCTCATCAGCCATACCAAATTTAAGGCCAATGATGGTTAGTCCAACTTGTTCAAAGCGTTTTAAAATTGCGCCACAGAGACCACGGGCAACACCGTCAGGCTTTATAATTAGCAAGGCTTTTTGTTTGGTCATATATACGATTTTCGCGGATGATAAATAACGGATTTACACTGATATTCGTGTTAATCTGCTTTTAATCTGTGTAAATCTTTTTAATAACTGATTAACTACTAAGATACAATTGATCTATATCACGTTCATAATCTTTAAAATCTATATCCCCGAACCAGTATTTTATTTCGCGTAAAGCTTCCTCAACTGATCCTGATGCATGGACAAAGGTTTTGACAACGCGATCAAAAGATGAAGAAAGAATGGAATTATCATAGGAAAATTTTGCATGTAAAGTTCCCGGATCAGCCAATGCGGGAATTGTGTGTCCACGAAGTTTTCGAGCAACGGTGATAGCATTGGGGCTTTCCCAGACCGAAACAACAATTGGTCCTTCTTGCCAATACTTAATTAAACGGTCATAAACAAACTGACCAAGTTTAACTGGATCTTCGGTTCCAAATCTTTTTTTTGGATCAGCGCCAGACTGTTTAAAGCTAGATAAAGTTTTTTCTCCCATTTCTCTAATCCACTCAAGTGTACCTGGATAATGGTTTTTTATGACATCTGCTTCAGGTTGAAGCATTTTTGCTGCCATAAGTTTTAATCCAGCAGTTTCAAAGGTTTCAAAAACCGTACCAATTAGACCGCGCTTCACTGCATCGGGTTTGATTATTATTAGGGTTTGTTCCATGGATATAATATTTATAATCGTTATAACAATTATAACAGTTATAATCTATTTTTTATGTGGTTAAAAATTGACTTCGTTACTTCATCAATATCCTTCTCTCCATCAATATTAACCCATTTTGTCCAAACCTGATCTTTAACCAATTTTTGGTATTGTACATAGGTTTTTCTAATAAAGTCAAAGTCTTTTTCTCTTCGGTTTTTTTCTTTTTGTTCTCCAAACTTGCGCTTGATGGCAATATTTGGATTAACGTTTAAATAAAAGACCATATCAGGAACCTCAATTCTAAAATCTTTTGCAAACCTCAATTGTTTTTCTAAAGTAACGCCCTCAAGTGCCTGAAAACATAGAGTTGAAGAAAAATAGCGATCAGCAATTACAACTTTATTTTTTCTTTCATGACGAATAAACTCACGATCAGATAAAAATTGAAGAGAATAAAGTAGAAATTGCATTTCTGCACTTAAGTTTTTGTTATTGTAAAGAAATTCCCGAATAAACTTGCCAACGTTAGCTTCATAGTTGGGGTATTTGATAAAAGAAAAAGGAAGGTTGTTTTTTTTCAACCATTTTTGAAGATTGACAGCCTGTGTTTCACAACCAGCGCCGTCAATTCCTTCAATGACTATAAACATAGAATGATTATAATGATTATAAAGTTTATAACAATTATAATTATTATAAATATTATAATGATTATAATTTATTAGCAACTTAAAACACCTATGCAAAACCAAGGTTACAAGGGATTAGCGTTTTATAAACAATCCGAGATTATCCATGATTTTACGGTAGAATTCGTCAAGCTTTATATCAATCACTATTCTCGCACAAAAGACCAGATGGAGCAATCTGCCCGTTCTGGTAAACAGAATATTGCTGAAGGTTATATCCAAAAAAGCATAGAAAGTAAACTAAAATTAGTTGGAGTGGCGCGTGGATCACTAGAAGAACTTTTAAACGATTATCAGGATTATTTACGTCAACATAATCTTAAAATTTGGTTAAAGGATTCACTGGAGGCTAAGAAAGTTAGAGCTTTAGTTTATAATCCCAATAATTGTTATAACAATTATAAAGATTATATAAAGCCAGCTGAATCAGCTGCAAATGTTATGATCTGCTTAATCAATCAAACCAATCAACTTCTTGATCAAAAACTACGATGGTTGGAAGAGCGGTTTGTAAAAGAGGGGGGATTTCGCGAAGATCTGTTAAAAAAGCGTTTAGCTTTTCGTAATAGATCAGTGTAATTATTATAACCGTTATAATAATTATAACTGTTATAATAATTAGTTGATTCTTTTGCTCTCGTAGCTTAACCCCAGAAGAACTCTAATCTTGGTCTGGAGGCTTACAGCCTTGCACTCCCGAGAAGCGAGTCTTCGGGGCAAGTTGGATAAAGAGCTCCCATAGTTCAACGGATAGAACGAGCCCGTCCTAAGGGCCAAATGGTGGTTCAATTCCGCCTGGGAGCACAAAATTTTTTAAATATAAAATTCTGAATCTCAAATTCTCTGATTGGTTTTTCAAGAAGTCTTTAAGTCTTAAATATGGTTCGGGGGTAATATTCCAAAATTCTGCCTTTAATATACAGGATAGTGGTGTAATAACTACAATAATCGAATTGTGGCTATATTACATATCAGTTATAATTGATTCATGAATTTTACAAAGACAAATAAATCAAAAGAGTATTTTCGAATATTAATACTCCGAATCATCGGTAATTTTCTGATCCTTTCTTCCTTATTTATGATTGGGAAAACTTTTTATCAACCGGCAAAAGAGGAAGTCCGATATTTTGTGAATCAATATTTCAATAAAAAATATGTGGTCAAAACAGATAAGATGACATTTAAAATAGATCAAAACAACAACCAACCAAAAGGCGGATTGGCAAAACTGTTAAACGTAAAACCATTTGAAGTGTTAACGCCGGAATATCCGGAATTTAGCATTGTGGTGCCAAAAATCGGCGCGAATGCTAAGATTTTACCAAATATAGATCCAACTGATGACAAAATTTATTTAGAAGCCTTAAAACATGGCGTAGCTCATGCACAAGGAACAGTTTTTCCAGGTGAAGGTGGACATATATTTTTATTTGCACATTCCACTGATTATATTTGGAATGTTAGTTATTACAATGCGGTTTTTTATTTGCTATATAAACTGGAAAAAGAAGACGAGGTAAACATTTTTTATAAAGGTCAACGCTATGTTTATCGGGTGACTGATAAAACCGTGGTTGATCCGTCACAAGTTGAGTATTTAACCCGAAAAAGTAATCGTGAATTTCTCACTCTTCAAACCTGTTGGCCTCCAGGAACCACTCTTAAAAGGCTGCTGATATTTGCGGTGAGAAAGAGTGAATAGAACTACTAAAACACGTCGTCATTCTGGTAAGCGAGCAAAGCTGAGTTTGACTCGGCGTAGCGAGCGCATCCAGAATCATCGTTAGGTAGATTCTGGACAATCAGAAGTGGTGCCAGAATGACATATCTTAACAATTTAGCAATATAACAATCTAACAATTTTTCTCTCTATCTAATCCCCACCGCATACAAATCCGGAAGTTTATTATTTTTTGGATTAAGATTAACAAGAATAATTAGCTTTCCCTCGCTTGTAACCGAGAAAAAATCGGCTTCAAAGGGCCCTGAATATACAATTTGTCGATTGGTATTATCATATTCGGAAACAACAATTTCTTTATCGTTTTTCAAAACTATATGGCGTGAATCAAAAAACCATGAGATAGAATTTAGAATTTTGAATTCAGAATTTGGAATAGTTGTTTTGTAGTTTTTGTCCTCCTTTTTATCATAAATATAAACATTTCCTTTTACTAATGAACGATTTTCCAGCGTTTGATTTGTCCCAATTAAAGTTGTTTTTATTAAGGTAGGAAGTGTAAGGTTTTGCTCAGCTTGATAGATAAATTTAAGCTTGTCAGGAGAAAAAGTAATTAAACTAAATGAAGAAGTGGCAGTGTAACCAAGATTATCCGGAAAGGTTTCCAAGATTTTTTGAATTTCTTTGGTTTTTTCATCCTGCCAAGCACTTGATAATGCTTCTTTAGATATAGTCACATCAAACAATTGGGCATTATCATCTTCGAGTGATAGTAGATAAGCGACAGATTGAAAATCAAACAAACCTTGTTTTAGGTCAGGAGAAAAGTTTACAGTCACAGTATTAAAATCAATATCTTCCGGTAACATTTTTTTAGCAAGAATAAGTTTTAGCGGTGGAAGAAAAGAAAAAGGTTTTTTATTTGCTTCAAAAATGTAGATTCCGTCACGAAGTGTGTCATTGTTTTGTGAGAAAAGCAGGACGCGATCGCTTTGTTCTATTGGAATGGCTTTGGTAATACCAATATTGGTCAATGGAGTTAAGGATGCGTTAATTGGAAAAAGCACTGCTTCAATAGTTTCAACTAATTCACCTTTGAGAATAATGGTTTTATTCCAACTCGTATAACCTTCTTTTTTAACGCTAATATTATATTTTCCATAGGGTAAAGTGATATTAGTATCAGTGACACTTTCAAGCTTTCCATTGATATAAATTTTTGCTGCTTTTGGCCAGGATGTGATGGAAAATATTCCTGTGGCAGTAACAGTTTTTTTTTGTGGATTAAAACGATATCCTCGAGCATAGACGATAATTATTGCAAGGATGGTTAAAAAAACTGAGAATAATCCAATTCGTTTTAATAACTTAATCATTTTGTAGAAAATTACTGATATATTTTAATCGGTTTATATAGATGTTTGTATTATTAATTTAATTGTTATTATTTTTCTTGTCGAATAATATTATACAATATTAATAGTTATTTGTAAGAAATTATTGATTATCAAATAAATATATCATCGTGATCCCGCCGACTGAGGCGGGAGAAGCGATCCCGTTACCAACAGGATGTTCTTTATCAGCGGGATTGTCCCTCGAACTAAGCTCGGGATTATAATTTCCCTTGCTAAACGGAGTTGTAATGATATTGTCTGGTATAGATTTATTAAACAATTATGTTTTTCAGTAAAAAAGTCGGGATAGATTTAGGAACAGCCAATACCTTGGTTTATGTAGCTCATGAAGGCATTGTTTTAAATGAGCCAACCGTAGTTGCCTATTCACTTGAGGATAAAAGGGTTTTAGCAGTTGGTAATGATGCAAAAGAAATGTTAGGGAGAACTCCAGGATCAATTGTTGTATCACGTCCGATGAAAGAAGGAGTGATTGCGGATTATACAACTACTGCCGCTATGATTACCTACTTTTTGAAGAAATCTTTAAAAGGTAAAGTATATTGGCCGATTTTGATGATTTCAATTCCAGGTGGAGCATCTCAAGTGGAAAAACGTGCGGTGGTGGCTGCTTGTCGTCAAGCTGGGGCGTCTGAAGTTTACTTAATCGAAGAGCCTCTGGCTGCGGCCATTGGTGCAAAAATCCCCATTTCTCAACCCTCCGGACATATAATTATTAACTTGGGCGGTGGGACAGCAGAAGTTGCGATTATCTCTCTGGGTCAGTTGGTAGTATATAAAACAATCCGAGTGGCAGGAACAAAGTTGGACGAGGTGATTATTACGCAAATGCGAAAAAAACATAGTTTAATTGTTGGAGAGCGTACAGCTGAAGATATTAAAATGACAATAGGGAATGCTTTTGTTAAGGATCAACCAAAAGATTATGTAGAAAAAACGATGGAAGTGAAAGGTCGTGATTTTCAAACCGGTTTGCCACGGATTTTTCAAATTGGTGAGAATTCAATCAATGAAGCGCTGGAACGACCGCTCAAGCAAATCATGGATGGAATTAAAGAAGTGTTGTCACAAGCGCCTCCGGAACTGGCCGCAGACATTGTTGAAAAAGGGATTGTGCTTACTGGAGGAACTGCACAGCTTCATAATATCGATAAGTATGTAACTTACTACACCGGTGTTGCTTCTTTTGTGGTGGAGGAGCCGTTGTTTTGTGTGATTCGTGGTGTGGGAATGGCGGTGGAAAATTTGGATAGTTATAAGGAAGCAATCAGATAGAATCTAGAATGTAGAATTTTGAATTCAGAATAATGAATAAAGAATTAACTTATAGTACTATTTATTATTAAGGATAAAAATTAGATTAATAAACGATTTAAGAAAATGAAGATCAATGGAATAGTATATAATATAATTTATTATGCAATTATTAAAACGACCTAACTAATTTATAATAAATTGACTTAACAACTTAGAAGTCAAATAAAAAATTTGAACAAAAACAGAAAAAATTATAATATTTATAAAAATTATAATGCTTATAATAATTATTAATTCTTAATTATGAAAACCTTGCTTGGAGTTACGATCGACAATGACTTAAAACAAAAAGTCCTAGAGAAAATTTTTAAATACTGGGATAACCCAAAGGGATTCTTTCATGTTGTATCTTTGAATCCGGAAAATATCGTAATTGCCCAAAACGATTTGACGTATAAAACGATTCTAAATGATAGTAAAATTAGACTGAATGATGGGATTGGGATTGTTATAGCAAGTAGATGGTTGGGGATTGACATGATTGATAGGCTCACGGGAGTCGATTTGATGAAAGAGTTGGTGGAAATGGCAGGAAAAAGGCGCTTCCACGTACTGTTAATTGGAGGTGGAGCAAAATTAGCAGAGTCACTTGCAAAGTGCTATCAGCAAAAATATTCTAAATCGAAATTTGTTGGTATCGAAGGGACAAAAAACATATTGAGTATGCATGAAAAAGAGAATGAAAAAATATTCTCTATAGTCGCTGATTTAAAGCCTAATTTAATTCTAGTAGCTTTTGGTTCACCGTTTCAAGAAAAATGGTTATGGCAAAATCGAGATAAGTTTAGGGGTTGTGTTTGTATGGGGGTTGGACAAGGATTTGATGTCGAAGGGAGTCGTGTGAAACGTGCACCAATGTGGATTCAGAAAATTGGAATGGAATGGTTGTATCGTTTGCTCACGCAACCGTGGAGATGGAGAAGGCAACTACGGCTAGTAAAGTTTATCTATCTGGTGATGAAACAGAAGATATTTGGATAAATCAGAAGACGGAAGACGGAAAAAAAGATAAGATAAACCGTAATGAAACTAAATATTTATATTTATTATTTTACTTTAAATTCCCATGATCCAGCTAAACCGGAATGATTAAAATTGTGGGTATGAAATAAGTTTGGGAGGTCAGGAATAGGATCTCCAACCGATAGAAAATCTTCTATATTACCATGTTCTTTTTTAGAGTAAAGTTCAACATGACCCACTGCACCTTTAACATATGGTCCCGTCGTCAATGAAATACAATTATGATCGTGGTATTCTAAACTATTTGTAGTATATCCGCATGCGAAAGGATTAATTGCCATTGCTTGCCATTTCAACCAATTAACCACATAAGTAAGAGTTTCTTTAGCTGTTGTTACCCTATGAGTTTCTTTATTAATCATAGTTTGAATTATACTTCTTCTTCTTCTTGTCAAACTGGGCTGAAAATGAGAGAATGATGGGGGGAGGGGGGGGAGGGGGGAGAATGACTTAAGATTTACGAGTTATGATTTATGAAATATGAACGAGATAGAACAAATAATTAAATACTTTAATAATTTTGATTACATTCCCACTACAGAAGAGATTTATACCTTTTACCCGAAAAAGATTAATATGGATACTGTAGGGGAGTACTATAAGAAAAATCAAAAGTTAAAAATCAAAAGTCAAAAGTTTCAGAAAGAAAGAGAAAAACGGAAAAGGATTTCGGAGAATAAGATAAACCTAATTAACACATATATAAAATTATTATCTAATTTTTCACAGATAAAGTTGGTTGGTTTGTCAGGAACAGTGGCGATGAATAATGCACAGGAAAATGATGATATTGATTTATTTATTATTACAGCGAAAGATAGATTATGGACTGGGAGATTAGTCGCTATATTATTAGCACAACTATTAAATTTGCGGAGAAAAAGGAACAGTAACAATGTCATTGCGAGCGAATCCTGCTTAGCGGATGAGCGTGGCAATCTCGTTACCAAAAAGACGGTCTATATTAACGGGATTGTTTCCCTTCGACTACGCCGAGTCAGACTCGGCTTCGCTCAGGGTAAACTTCCTCGCAATTACATTAAAGTAAAGGATAAAGTCTGTCTCAATCTTTTTTTTGATGAAAACAATCTTCAGGTTCCAAAATACAAACAAACCGAATATGTGGCGCATGAAGTGCTGCAGATGAAGCCTTTGATCAATAAAGATCAGGTTTACGAAAGGTTTTTGAAAGCGAACGAGTGGACGTTTGTTTTTTTTCCGAACGCGGCAGAAGATTTTCGCGGATTAAAGGCGGATTTTCACAAATATCAGCGAAAATCAGCTATGAATCTGTGGAAATCAATCTCAAACAAGATCGAACAAATGTTAAAAAGCTTTCAACTTTTATTAATTAGAAAGCACAAAACTACTGAAATTATTACAGACTCTCAGCTTTGGTTTTTTCCGGAGGATTATGAGAGGAAGATGCAGGGATTATCACAGATAAAAAGAGCGGACTCACGCTGATAAAAATGCGCTTGCAATTGATAAAAAGACAATATATCTTATATATATGCAATATGTATATAAGTTAATCAATTGGTTGCGTTTAGTGATTAATAAGTTGTCTGGAGGTGTGACGCATCAACGTTCAACCTTGATTGACTAAATTTTCCAATTCACCGCGGCGGTGGATAGGCTATAGGTTGATTTCAGGAGCGATTTTCTGCATGGCGCGTAGGCTGATTTCAATAAACTTCTCAAGAGGAAGATTTAATCCATCACTTTGGCTGCACAAAGCCACATCGGCTCTTCTTGTTCCGGCAGCAAACTTTGGTTCTTTTAAAAATCGTTTTATAACTGATGATAATTTTACATCGGCAAGTTTTTTTGAAGGATAAACCAGTGCTACTGCCACAATCAAACCTGTTAAACTATCACAGCAGAAAATTGACCAGTCGGCTTTTGTTGTTGGTTCAACTCCGGTTAAGTCAGGTGCATGAGCTTTAACAATATGTTCGACTGTGTCAGATATTGTTAAGTTATATTTTGATAGTACTTTTTTAGTTTTTTCCGGATGGGTTGGTTTGAACTCCTGTGAATAATCAATGTCGTGAATCAAACCGGCCAATGTCCATTCATCGCGTTTTGGCTCACTTGAGCCAAGTAAGTTTTGAGACTGAAAATAATCATAGAGCGCTCCCATGCACGCTTCCACACAAATGGAATGTTTAAAAATATTAGGTTCAAGTTGTGATTTGACGGCATCCAGATATTTTTGTCGGGAATTCATATAGTTTAAATTATTTAATTAGTGACAAAATTTTATCATAAAATAGAAATAAATTACGGGGTAATTTATTTTGATTAAACCATTTCTACTCACTGCATTTTTTTGGTTCAAGTGGTTTGCGCGCGCCACTCTGATATTCACACGACATAAATATTGTAACATAGTGTTTATGATCTTTAGAAAAAATATCGTTTGTTACTGTTATATATTGAATATTCTTTACCTTAATACCAACTTCTTCTTTGATTTCCCTTTGTGCACATTCTTCAAAACTTTCTCCGAATTCCAAATTTCCACCTGCTGATTGCCATGTGTTCTTATTATGGCCATCAATTCGCTTTCCGAGAAGAATTTTGTTTTTATTCAAAATAAGAACTCCAACCCCAACCTTTACCTGTAATTTTCTCATGTTGTTTATTAGATCAACTGCGTAATAAACGAATTAATAATCCAGGATAACCAATAATGGTTATTTTTATCTTTCTAAGGATGTAGCTGTCTAAATAATAGCTGGAAGTTACAAAGGGCTGCGATATTTTTAATATGTTGGTTGTATTCTTTTTCTTTAGATCGATATGTGTCTGACAGAATTTTGTATTTTTTTATTCGAGATAAAATATGCTCAACAATTATCCTTCTTTTGGCAAGTTTAGTATTATGGATTTTCTCAGATCTTGTTAATATTTTCTTCCACCTGTTCTTTTTAATAGAAATATTAATATACCCATCTTACTCCAGTTTGTAACTTACATAATTTGACTTTTCTCTAATAATATAGTCTCATAATAGTAATGAGAAATTTTTTAACAGAAGAGTAGGTAAGGGTTTTAAAATTAACACACAGAACCATTAAGGATAAAAAATTAGCCGATAGAATAAAGGCGGTACTTTCTTTAAATGCTGGACATGAATATTCAAAAATAGCCTCCATTCTTCTACTTGACGAAGTTACTCTTAGTCGTTATGTTGAAAAGTTTAGGACAAAGAGAATTGATGGGTTACTGGAATTTCGATACAGTGGTGGATAGACAAGATTAACTTTTATCCAAGAACAGGAATTAAAACTGTTTCTAAAAGAGAATACGAAACGAACAGCTAAAGAAATAGTTGATCATATCAATAAAACTTATGATTTCAGATTTTCTGTCATTGGCGTAACTAAATTTCTTCACCGTATGGGATTCTTCTACAAAAAACCTAAGATTATTCCAGGAAAAGCAGACCCTATAAAGCAAGCTGAATTTATTGAAAAATATCTGGAGATAAAATCAAAATTAAAAGAAAATGATCAAGTATATTTTATTGACTCAACTCATCCAACTCACAACACCAGAGCTTCTTGTGGGTGGATATTAAAAGGAAAAGAAAACGATAAATTCATTAAAACCAATACAGGACGAGATAGAATTAATCTCAATGGAGCATTAAATCTTAATAATCACTCCGCTATTGTTCTAAATGAGAAAACCATAAACAAATTTGCGACCATTAGACTTTTGAATAGATTATATAGGAAACATAAAACAGGAAAGGTCCATCTTATTTTAGACAACGCTTCTCATCATTATGCAAAGCTTGTCAAACTGTGGATAAAAAAACACCGGAGATTCAAATTAGACTTTTTACCACCTTATTCTCCCAATCTCAACTTAATTGAAAGATTATGGAAATTTTTCCACCAGAAAGTTCTGTGGAATCGATACTTTGAAACATTTGATGAATTTAGAAATACTAGTCTAAGGTTTTTAAAAACCTTGATTCTTACAAAGAAGAACTATCAACTTTAATGACCGATAATTTTCAACTAATTCCAAACTTAAAGTTGCAAACCTGAGTTGGTTGGGTATACTTGACATTTCATCTGTATAACTGTCAGCAGTTGAAACCAAGATTGCCCCGTTCATTTGGGCTTTCATTCCTGAAGTTCCACAGGCTTCTTCGCCGCGCTTGGGAGTGTTTAGCCAAATATCTGAACCCACCACCAGACGTTGCCACAACTGTACATCATAATCCTGTACCCAATAGATTCGGTTGCCCAATCCTTCGCTATCAATACGCGCAAGTAACGCACACAGCTTATCTTTCCCAGCAATATTGTTTGGGTGTATTTTCCCGGCCATCATAATATGAAGATTAGGGTTATCTTGCAGAAGTTTTCTTAAAGACGCAATCTCCCGAAATAATAAATCCGGACGCTTATAATCAACAAATCGGTGCGCAAAAGTTGCCACAATTGCATTATCATCCAGCGCTATTGCTTGATCATATTGATCTTTTCTTGTTCTTAAGTATTCACGCATTGTTTGTTTTTTTTCTTGTTTTAGTGTCCAAAGCTCTTGAGAGCTTAACTGATCAACTTGCGTTTTATAATCAACAGTTGGCAATTCATATTCGTCAATAAGCCCTTTTTCTTGAAGAAATTTAGTGAAAGTGGGCGCCCATCTTTTTAGATCAACGCCATTAGTTACTGAAGGCATTTCTGTTATTTGTGGATATTTTTCTTTAAATTTTCCTAAAGCGATTCTACTATGGAGACGGCTAACACCATTCACCTTACTAGCAAGAGCTAATGCTAAATCGAGCATGGGAAGTTGATTGTCATGTGTTGCGATAAAATCTGTTAGCCAAACCTTAATTTTTTCTGACTGGATATTAGGAAAGATGTATTGTTGACACTGCTTAAGAGTATATACAGCATTAGCCCAAGGTAAGAGTGTGTGATTGGTTAGCTGAGTCTTTAGTTTCAAGCGGTCAATCGCTTGGACAACTTCGCCTTGACCGATTGTGTCATCAAGCGCAGCAACTGCTGATAGCACTGAGGCTGATTCGTTGAAATGTAATCTCGGAAGATTTTTGATTTCACCAGATTGTTGTTGGATTTTCAGAGCTTGATAGCCTCCAAAACCAAGACTGATTAGCTGCATTAGCCGCTCATCCGATTTTCCTTCCTTGTTGTAGCACGGTCCAAGCCTGTTGTTATATAAAAATATTGCCCCATCATCTGTCCGTTTTAATATCGTAAGGGGTGAGGCGAAAGTAAAACCTGATTGATCAACAAAAGAAACACTAGTCTGCCCATATCTTTCAAAATCCCCTGATTCTAAAAACGGTAATACTTGTTCCTCTTCGCCATAGGTGAATGTGGTTTTTACCGATGCGTCATCTGGGTTAACTTCGTCATGAGGATGAATCGCTTGAGCTACTCTAACCGGATATACTAAGTCAATCGCCTATAAAGGAATACCCAATCGTTTTGACCCAGCTGCGATGTCCTCAGCTAATATTCCTAATCTTCCAGCATAACTGTAATCAAATACCCTTGTCTTTAATTTGTCCACCAAATTCTGCAGAAAAAAAAGCGATCGGAGTTTCTGGAGTTAATATCTCTTTTAAATCAGTTCTGTTTATCCGGGCGAGAAATCCGGAAAATTTCCACAATCATTCCGTCAGTTGTTGTCGGACTTTTTCTACTGGAGCAAGCGCCATATATTAATAAAATTTACGTTAGTATAATTAATCGTTTAATTATTGTCAACAACTACGAACGTGATAAATGAATATAATGGAGTTAGTTATTAGTTATTTTCTTTTATCCATTATTGAATTTTTTTCTCTTCACTCCTTCAACATTTCTTACAAAAAAATCTACACCATCGCAGTCAACCTGAGCCACCGCCATATTTTGTACGCAGCGTGACGGAAGTTCCTCAGCTGTTCCCCATCCGATATGTGTTAAAAAAACGCGCATAATTCCACCCGAAGAGACTACTAGGATTTTTTTATTCGCGTATGCAATGGAAATTTCCCGTAAAAAGGTGATATATCGTCCCATGGTTTGCTCCTCGTTTTCCAGTTGGAGATATCTTGAGTCATGCTTTGCTTTTTTTAGTAACTGTTCATAATTATTAATTAGTGCCATTGCCTTATCATAAGCTTCATCTGCTAACTTTCCCTCAAAAGGACCATAACACCGTTCACGAAGAGCTTTAGTAGTTTGTACTGCAAGTTTTCTCTCCGCAGTGATTATTTCTGCTGTTCTGCGGGTACGCAACAAATCAGCTGAATAAATTGCCGAAAAGTCAACGTTTTTTAGTTTTTCTCCAAGTAGTTGCGCTTGCTTGACTCCTTTTGACGTTAAAGGTGAGTCTGTATGCCCAAACATTCGCCTTTCGACATTTCCTACTGTTTCCCCATGACGAACTATGTAAAGAGTGCAATAAGTGTTCATAGATTCAAGATTCAATCTTTAACCTTTGAGTTTTGACTTGATATTACATTCCCCAATTTAAAGAAAAAATGAATTGTTGAATGAACACCAAAACCCCTACAATTATCAAAGCAATAATTGCATACCACCATTTGGATTGAACTGCAGCAGCGATTTCGCTAAAAAATGCAATAAAATTCCCAATTATATCCTGATCAAACACTGCCATATGAAGTTAATTATACCGCAATTAATTTGTTATTGGTAAATTTCAGGTTTTAGTCCCTAAAAGGAATTACCGGAGTTATGACTTGTGACTTTCTATATAATTTATTCCTGCCACTGCAGCGCGTTTCATGTTTCCTGTATTATCTCCATCCACTCCAGCCGGTATAAACTCGACTTTTTCTACTTCTAACTCTTTCAAGTATTCTTCAACTTTCACTTTAAATTCCGGAGTTTTCCAAAAGAAAGATCCTTCAGTTATTGCTTTGATATGGTTTTCGTCCATCACATCTAATCCACCAGCCAAATGACAAGCAACAATCTGCGTTGCTTGATCACGAATAATTTCACAGATTTCTTTTACTTGTTGTCTATCCATATTATTTATTTTTCTTATTCTCTTATTTACATCTCTATCTTCCCATTGATTTCTGAGAATTGCACTCACATCCTCTGCTTTCCACCTGTCTTTCTCAAGACTTGCAGAAATAATTTCACTTTTGATTAATCCTTTTTGTTTTAGTTTAAGTAAGATTAATTGTAGCTCCAACCCTTTGTTTTGCCCTGCAATTAATTTTTCTTTTTTTTGTTTTCCCCACTCATCTTCTGATAAGACGCCATCAATCATTGCCAAAATAGAACTATTTCTATCACCACGAGCAACTGCTTCAGCATACAAAATATTCGCTGTATCATCCATTCCTCCTGCCTCAATATTCACCAACATCTCATCATTAGCTGCCCATCCTGGAGCAAAACTTTGATCTTTTTTTATTTCGCGTAACCGACCAACCCTCATCTTAATCGCAAAGTTATATCCTGTTCCTCCAACCAAACCAAAATTTGCATCACCGGAAACAAGAATTGGTGTATCATTAAATATAATTTGTTGTTTTTCTCCTATTCCTTTTTCTTTTAAATATTGATTTAATACCGGCATAAAGTTATTTTTATCCAGACCAGGAATAATAAAGCCTTTAGTTAAATATGGAACGTGCGCGTCAAGCGACCCTCCTTTAACTTCTTCTGGTATTCCAGGAAAAGAAAAGACAATTGACAGAGCTGCTTTAGGATTTTTTCTTAGCATCTTTTCAAGATTTGGAAGCGCCTTGAAAACATGGTTGAAAAAATCAGTGGCACTAGTAAAGGTTGTTGTTTCACTACCCTTAGCATCAGTTAACTTTCCTCCATCAATTCTACCCCCAATAACCATCGGTTTTCCTTTCTTAACATCAATTAATACTGCTCGCGTATTAGTTCCGCCAATTTCTATCACAATTGTTTGGCCGTTTAAAGAAGAAATTTCCTTATCTGTAGGAGTTTTGAAAAGTGGGGATAGACCTTCCATCGTGAATACGTTGAACAATACTTTCTCTCACATTCCATGCAATTGCACGCATTTGCCGGGAATCAAAACGCCGTACACCCATATGGTCTAGGGCTATTTGCTCAACCTCTCTAAGATTAGTCTTATAAACAGTTTGCTCTGCTATATGTGTAATTTGTGTGTATTATACCCGAGCGTGAAGAATTGTGCAAATGGCTTGTTAACGAAGCTTAGATCTCATCTAAATAATTCAATAAACTTTGAACTGTAGTGATTTTTTTATCAAAAATATTTAGTCCAAACTGAAATAATTTTACTTTTTGTTCAGCTGTCTTTATTTCAGTTAACCACTTTCCATTTGCTCTATGTAGTATTTCCATTCCTACATATTTACAGAAAATAGTTTCATCAATAGCTTCTATTCTTTTATAGGTATTCACACAATCTATTAAATAATTCCCTGCCTCTTTTGCTGAATAATATCCAGCGAGTGAATAAATTATAATATGAGACAAAAAGTTTGGGAGCATGTATCGTTGATCTCCCCAAACAGAACGGCCAAAATCAATAAAAATAACTTCACCTTTAGGATTAACAAAAGTGTTTTTCGGATGTCCATCCGGCCATACCCAATGATTAAACCAACCCGAAAAACAACCTGCCAGGTTGCCGAATTCTTGGAATTAGTTTCAAGTTGATTTTGATGTTATAATTCAATGTGAAATTAATAAGCCGGAGTGGCGGAACTGGCAGACGCGCACGGTTCAGAACCGTGTTCCTGTAAGGGATTGAAGGTTCAACTCCTTTCTCCGGCACAAAATTGAAAAATACTTTGATAATATGGTAACATTGCCTTAAGCATCAACTGGAGAGGTGGCTGAGTGGTCCATAGCGAGGGGTTGCTAACCCCTTGAGCCGCAAGGTTCACGTGGGTTCAAATCCCACCCTCTCCGCCAATTGGGAAATGTCTTTGTTGGCTCGCCCTCTGCGAGGGCTCGCCAGCCGATTTTAAGCGCAAATTGGAATTTTTTATCTTTCAAAATGAAGTTCGAGCCGATATTTTTTAGGAATGCTCGGATTTCTTGATTGTCGCTTTGCGACAAAAGAATTTTGGCTTGGCTACTGGCTAAAATCATTTCTTTCATCGGTTCGAGCCAATTATTTCCTTTTTGTTCAAAATCTCTTATCTTTCCCAAAATGTCCTGCTTCTCATTAAGCAGTTTTGATTTTTTTGTTTGGTATTCTTCTGGTTCAATGCCTTTACCGCCGATAAATAAATCAAGCAGATTTTCCGCCTTGCTTTCAATTTCAGCTTTTTGATTTTGGAGATTTTGGACAAAAACTTTCGTTTCTTCTCTTGCTTGCTCTTTTTCCTTGTCTATCTCGGTAAGCATATTGTTTGCCCACTTGTCAGGCAAAGAAACTTTTTGAATAATCCCTTTCATCTGTGCAACAAGATTTTCCTCTCGCAGATATTTTTCATTACATGGTTGCTTTTTCTTGGTGCAACGATAATAGTGGTGTCCTTTTTGTTTCTCGGCGGTTATGAGGCAGTCGCAATTTCCACATTTCATCAGGCCCGAAAAAGCAAATTCGTGTTTTCGCTTGCGTTTCTTTTTTCCTCGATTACTCATTACTTGTTGGACAGAATCAAAAAGTTTCTTGGAAATAATTGGCTCGTGCGTTCCGTCATAAATTTCACCGTTGAAAGAAAATACACCGTAGTAAATCTGATTTTGCAATAATCGCTGGACACAGGAAACGGAAAGAACATTGCCTTTGTAGCTTCTTAGCCCCGCTTGTTCCAAAATTATCGCAACAGCTTTCAAGGTGTATTCGCCTGTTGCATAAAGTTCAAATGCTCTTCGCACAAGTGGTGCTTTTTCGCTATCAATATCAATCGCCCTTGTTTTTGGATTATTGGAATAACCAAGCGGGGCAAAGTTCGGCCAAATGCCTTTTCGTAGTTTTGCCCGATGTCCTCGTTTGATGTTTTCGCTTAAATTGTCGATGTAATACTTGCTTTGGCCAAAGGCAATGTTCATCATAAATTTTCCTTGTGGTGTTGAGTCAAACCAAAATGTCGGGAATTTCAAATCTTTGATTTTTCCTGTGTCCAGCAAATAAATGATTTTGCCTCCGTCAATTGAATTTCTAGCCAGTCGATCCGGATGCCAAGCCAAAATTCCTTGGGCTTCGCCCTTTTCAATCCGAGCAAGCATTTCGCCGAACACAATTCGGCCAGGTTCTTTGGCAGTTTTTGCCTCGCTAAGCGAGGCGACGATTTCAAGTTTTTCTTTGGCGGCAAATTCTTTTAATTCGGAAAGCTGGGACTCAATACTTAAGATCTGTCGTTCTTCGCTGTCTGTTGATTTTCGAGTGTAGATAAAATATTTCATAGTTCCTCCTTAAAAATTAAAAATGAAAATTCGGGAAGCCCGCTTTTGGCCTGCCCCGCAGTAACGGGGCAAAGATAAAAAATTCCAATTTGCGCTTAAAATCGGCTGGCGAGCCCTCGCAGAGGGCGAGCCAACAAAGACATTTCCTAATTGGCGGTGTGCGTTCGAAAAAATTCGAACAGATTTCGCCCAAAATTTGTAGGGCGGGCGGAATTCCCCCCAAACCCCCCTTCCGCCCGCCTGCGGAAGCGACCCTTTCGGATTGAAAAACTGCCAAAGAACCTGAAAAAAATATCGGCTCGAACTTCATTTTGGGCCAAAAGCGGGCTTCCCTCATTTTTAATTGGACTATTTTCATTTTATTTGTTATCATATTTATGAAGGGTTAGACAAGCACCCATACTAATACTATCATACTAAGGAAACTATGAAAAGTCAAAACAATAACGAAACAATTGGGGATAAGATAAAAAAGCTTAGAAATAAGCAAGGATTAACACAGGACGAATTGGCGAGAAAATCCGACCTTCCCTATACAACACTGACCAAAATAGAGACAAATGTCATCACCAAACCCTCTATTCAAACTGTTATGAAAATTGCCGCAGGTTTGGGTATCGGCGTTGATGGTTTAATGAAATGAAATTATGAAAACATCTGATCTAAAATATTTAGGCAACGGAGACCATACGATAATAATGGGTGATGCTATTCTTGCCCTAAATACAATCGAGGACAATTCTATTGATTTGATTTTTGCTGATCCTCCCTATAACATAGGAAAAAATTTTAACGGTTATAAAGATAAATGGAATAAAGACGAAGATTATTTAAACTGGTGTTATAAATGGCTTGATCTGTGCGTAAAAAAACTAAAAGCTAACGGCAGTTTTTATGTAATGACATCTACCCAATTCATGCCGTTTTTTGATATTTATTTGAGAGATAAAATAAATATCCTTTCAAGAATAGCTTGGTATTATGATAGCTCTGGCGTTCAAGCTAAAAAATATTATGGCTCATTATACGAACCAATCTTATTTTGTGTAAAAGATGAAGATGATTATACTTTCAATGCGAAAAATATTTTGGTCGAAGCTAAAACTGGAGCAAAAAGAAGGCTCATTGATTATAGAAAAAATCCGCCTCAAGTTTATAATTCTGAAAAAGTTCCTGGCAATGTTTGGGAGTTTTCAAGAGTTAGGTATCGCATGGATGAATACGAAGAACACCCAACACAAAAACCCGTAGCTCTGTTGGAAAGAATAATAAAGGCAAGTTCAAACAAAAACGACCTTATTCTTGATCCATTTTCAGGGACATTCACAACATCTTTTGTGGCAAAACAGTTAGGCAGACGATCAATAGGCATAGAATTACAAGAGGATTATGTAAAGATTGGCCTAAGACGATTGGAAATTCAAAAAGAGTATAACGGCGTGAAATTAACAAAAGAGCCAAGAAGTTTTGAGAGGCAGACATGCGAAGAACAAGAAAAATTATCTTTATTTAGTCATTAAATTATGGAACATCAATTTACCGCATCAATAAATAAAATATTAAAAAAGCATTTTGCCAATGCTAGTTCTGACATTTTTGAAAAAAGCCAGCTTTTGCAATACATAAATCTTAAAACTAAGTCCGCAAACAAGGGTGCAAAAGCTCGCGGTAGTTTTGCCAATTTGTATGCAATCTATGTGATAGTTGAGGATTATATAGAAAAAGGTTTTGACAAAAAAGGTGATTACTCAAAATACGAAGGAGTTGAATTTACGAAATTATTTAAAAGACAAAGAGAGCTTCCATTTGGTGCAAAACTACAAAATCATGCGTTAAATAATCGATTAAATTCTGAATTTCAAAAATTTTTTCCAAACACTGAATACACACCGATTTTGAGAAATCTTGAAACAAACAGATATTGGATTAACAACAATTTAATCAAAATCGAAGTTTCTGGAAAAACTTACAATATTGCAAATGCGTTAATTGAAATTATCAATGAATATGCAAAAACAAAGAAAAATGCTTTTGAGCAATTTGTTCAAGCATGTCTAGAATTACAAGAAATCCAAAACAAAAATCCTAAAGAGGTTGAGAATTTCATCCTTAGCTTATTAGCTCCAAATGTGGACGCGAGGCTCTTTGAAATTGTTAGTTATTCTATTTTGAAATATTATTATCACGATCAGAAAATTTACTGGGGTTTTGAGATTGATAAACTTCAAGAAGAAAATTTAACTCTTTATAAAACTGGAAGAACAAATGCTAATGATGGCGGTATTGATTTTGTAATGAAGCCGCTCGGGCGGTTTTTCCAAGTTACCGAAACCTTGGATGTTAAAAAATATTTTCTTGATATAGATAAAATTCACAGATACCCCATAACCTTTGTTGTCAAATCGCAAGATGCCGAAAATAATTTACTTGATGGTATAAAAGATAATGCACTTCGCATTTATTCAGTAAAAGCGGTCGTTGACCGATATATGCAGTGTATTGAGGAAATTATAAATATCCCCCGACTTCATAAATGTTTTATAGAAGCTGAAAAGCAGGGCTATCTCAAAAACATTCTTGATGAAATTATCTTACAAAGCAAAGTAGAATTTAACTACCAAGATGAGGACGAAGAGGACGAGTAAAAAAATAATTTATGGAAAACTTTTTTAATCAAATTACAAATTTCTATAACCACCCACTATTTATTATAGTTGGCGGAATAACAGTAACCATAGCGTTTTTTGCTTTTATTTATAGATTGGCTTGTTGGGCTTTTGGGATTACTCCGATTATTTTTCGTTTGGGGATTGCCCTTTGGCAAAGAAGGGTAGCTATTTTTGGAAGTGTAGAAATATTTGAAAGTTTGAAAAATTCCCTTATTGATTCAAATATTTTCAAAAAGAAAAATATCATACATATAAGTTCAGATAATATCGACAAGGCAAAGGACGAGACTATTTTTTTGGTCGATTGGGAAACATTTGGAGACAAAATAGAGCAGATTTTTTCTGCAAGAAAGAATCATCAAACGGCAATAGTGATTTATGCAAAACCAGCGAGTATTCCTCAAGAAAAAATGAACGACATTGCGAATCGCGCTAATACTGTTGTTGTGAATTTTAGGGGTCGCCTTTTGAATGATATTTTGACTTCACTAATTACAACTAGCTATGACAGAAATTGATATGTATTTGTATCAGATATTACAAAAATATAGTGCGCGGGACTTAACCAACTATTCAGGTTTACTTTCGCAACTCAAAAGCACATTGCAAACATGGGCTTCATCTTGCTATGTAAATATTTTAGATTCAGGATCGCGAGCAAAAGGAACAGCAATTTCTCTCGCTTCTGACGTGGACTATCTGGTTTCTCTAACAAGCGGTTGTAACGATAACAACGGCGGTCTAAAAGGTTGTTACGATTCTTTGTTCACAAAACTCAATAACACTTATTCATCTGTTCGGAAACAAAATGTTTCTGTGCGAATAAATTTGAGTGGTTTAGAGGTAGATATTACTCCAGCCAGAAAACAAAACGGAAATACCAATTATCATAATCTGTATCTTTCAAAATCTGGCTCATGGACACAAACAAATATTCAAAAACATATTACGGATATTTCACAGTCTGGTAGGACTAACGAAATAAAAGTTTTGAAAATTTGGAGAGAATTGCATCAGATAGATTTTCCTTCAATCTATTTGGAATATTTGCTTGTGAATAATATTTTATTGAATAGATCAAAAGATATAAACAGTCTTGGAGATAATGTTTGGCATGCTTTCAATGAATTGGCAAAGACTCAAGGTAATCCGTTGTCTGCAAGAATTGTTGATCCTGCTAATTCAGCAAATATTCTTTCCGATCTTTTGACGGTTGCAGAAAAAAATACGATAATAAACAAAGCGAAGATAGCAATTCAGCAAACGAATTGGAATCAGATTGTTTGGTAATGTTGTTTTATAGTTAAAAAGAATTTACCGCCAAAGAAAAACTTGAAATCGTCCAATCCGAAAGGGTCGCTTCCGCAGGCGGGCGGAAGGGGGGTTTGGGGGGAATTCCGCCCGCCCTACAAATTTTGGGCGAAATCTGTTCGAATTTTTTCGAACGCACACCGCCAAGAATCACATTTCGAAAAATCAAGGTTGGAAGCCTCGGCGCAAAGCGCCTCGGCATGGTATTTTTCCGCTATTTTGAAGGCATTTTTAAAATCGCACGCCAGCGTTCGGTCGGCAATGCGGAAATTCGAACCAATCTTTTTGAAAAAATCCCGAATCTGTTAGAATTTTCTTGTTGAGCGTATTTTTCGGCTTGGTTGGCGTCTTTTAGAAAGGCAATGGCAAGTTCGAACCGACCTGCCCTGTTGGAATGCGAAGCATGTCCTGCGGGGTTATTACTCTTTCGCCCAAAAGCTGTTAGTTTGTCTTTTAAAACTTGTTTTTGATTGATGAGAACATTTTTCGCTTTTTGACTATGCCAAACTCGTATTTTTCCAATGGTATTCTCTTGGGTACTAGTTTAGTATGGCTGGGACTGGTCAGGTGTTTTTTTAGATAATAGATCAATGAGGCTTTCGGTGTCATTTTAGATGATGTGATGCGAAACATTGACAAAAAGGTTTTTTTCTATATACTTGCTTAGTAACTGAATAAACAATTTTTTTGTATGTTAACGATTAGATTTGCTAGGGTGGGAAAAAAGAATAAAGCTCAGTTTAAAATAATGATTCAAGAAAAGTCTATGGCTCCGAGAGGGAGACACATAGAGATTTTAGGTTCTTACGATCCTCACCAGAAAAAAGCGGTTTTAAAAGATGATAGGATAAGATATTGGATAGAAAAAGGAGCTTCTCTTTCTGACACGGTGCACAATTTGTTTGTTTCCAAAGGAGTGATTGTTCAAAAGAAAAGACCGGTTAAAATTGCCAAAAAAGCAGAAGATGTTAAAAAGGGAGAAGAAGCGATTAAAAAAGAGCCGAAAATTGAAGAAAAATCTCAAAAAAAAGACTGAATGAGTTTTTTAAAAAAGAATAATTAAATCTTTCCGCAGAAAGCGAGCAAACAAAATAAGTCTCGCTGAGGAAATGAAAACTTGCGAGTTTTTTTGTTTTCATTTTAATCTGACTGCGGAAACGCAGTTTTTTGGTTTTTTAAAAAGGGAGAATAATTTATTCTATAACAAATAAAATTATGCAAACGAAGGAACAAAAAAAGAAGTTAGTCAAAGAATTGTCGCAAAAATTGAAAGATTCCAAAGCGACTGTTTTTTCCGATTTCAAAGGAATGAATGTCAAAGATATGACAATTCTCAGAAGAGAATTGAAAGACAACGAAGTTGATTTCCAAGTTTTGAAAAAAACTCTTTTAGGGGTTGCTCTAAAAAAAGCCTCTTTGGAAATGGACACTAAAAAATTGGAAGGACAAATTGCGATTGCAATTTCAAGTAGAGACGAGGTAGAAGCAGCCAAAATAATCGCCAAAAATTCCAAAGGAAAAAAAAATTTGAAAATTGTCGGCGGACTTTTAGGATTGAAAGTTCTTTCTGAAGAAGAAGTTTTGGTACTTTCCAAATTGCCCGGAAAAGAAGAGCTATTGGCAAAATTAGTGGGAACAATCAATGCTCCTGTTCAGGGGTTGGTGAATGTTTTGGCGGGAAATTTGAGAGGACTAGTTCAAGCATTAAAAGCGATAAGTGAAAGCAAAGCGTAATAAAATGCAATTTTTAACTTAATAATTTTTTTCATCTTTGCCAGTTGCTAATGAAATCTTAATATACTAATATTTTTTTAAATTTGTATATTTTTAAGAATTAGCAATTCGTAAAGAATAAATATATGTTAGAAGAAAAAAAAGTTTCCGAAGAAAAAGCGGAAAAAAAAGAAGTGGAAGTTCCGGAAAAATTCCAAAAGTTGGTGGGAGAAATTGAAAAAATGAGTGTTTTGGATTTATCGGAATTGGTGAAAGTTTTGGAAGAAAAATTCGGCGTGTCCGCTTCCGCTCCTATGATGATGGCGGGTCCTGCTATGGCGGGAGGCGCCGGAGATGGCGCGGGAGAAGCGGAAGAGAAAAGCGAATTTGATGTGGAGGTTACCGCGGTGGGAGATTCTAAAATTAATGTCATCAAAGCTGTTCGCGAAGTAACCGGATTGGGTTTGAAAGAAGCTAAAGAATTGGTGGATGCCACTCCAAAAGTGATTAAAGAGAAAATTTCCAAAGCGGAAGCGGAAGGAATGAAAAAGAAATTAGAAGAGGCGGGAGCGACAGTAATGTTGAAATAGACCTTTTGCAAAAAATGAAAAAATTAAAAAAACGCCGATCAATCGGCGTTTTTTGGGTAGTTTGTTTACTTTTAAGACGATAAATAGTATTATGGAATCAATTTATTTTTAATTTTTTTATTATGTCTAAATTAGTATTTGAAAATTTTACGAATTTATATTCTCTCTCTAAGACTTTGCGGTTTGAGTTAAAACCGGTAGGAAAATTGGTTAATTATGCAGATAAGAAAACAGGAGAAATTATACAAATACCAATGACGAAGAAAATGTTGTTGGAAAATGGGGTTTTTGAAAAAGATGAGCTGGTCGCAAAAAATTATCAAGAGGCGAAAAAATGATTTGATAAACTGCATCAGGAGTTTATTGACGACACATTATCCGAAATGAAATTAAATGAACAATTGCTCAAAGAATATTATAATGCTTATGTTAATTTTAAAAATAATAAAGATAAAAAGAAGAGGGAAGTTTTGAAAAAAATAGTTAATAATTTGACTAAGCTATTACGGAAAGAAATCGCATTATGTTTCAAAAGCAATGGTGAAAAAAGGGTAGTTTTTTACAAACAAAAAGGCATTTTAAAAAATGATGATAAAATAAAAACTTTTGTAGAAAGTAAAAAAGATAAAGTTGGCGGAATTTTGTTTGGAAAAGAAATATTGGATATTTTGAGATTTGAAAACAAAAACGAAAAAGGTTGTCAAATTGTTTCAAAATATATTAAAGATAAGATTATCAATGAGAGTATAGAAAAAAATATTTTTGATACTTTTCATGGAAGTACATATTTTAAAAATTTTCAACAAAGTAGACAAAATTTTTATAAAGATGATGGCACGAGTACGGCCATTCCAACTCGCATTATTGATGATAATTTTCCAAAATTTCTAGACAACAAAATTATTTTTGAAAAAAATACACTGGAAAATATGATAAATTATTTACCGATCAAGAAAAAGAAATTTTCTCTTTAAGTTATTTTAACTTTTGCTTTACCCAAAAACAAATTGAAAAATATAATGAAATAGTTTCAAATTTACGATCTAAAATTAATCAAGAAAGACAAAAAGCGAGTAATAAAAATGACCTGCCATTTTTCAAGATACTTTTCAAGCAGATTTTAAGTGAAAGAACGGTGCAGGAAACTGAACAATCATCATTTGTTGAAATTGTGGATGACAGTAAGGTTTTTGATGTTTTGAATAATTTTATTGATGAAAACGAAAAACAATTACCGCAAGCAAGAAAAATTTTTGAGAATTTTGTTAATGATCAATTGGCGGATTTAAAAGATGAAAATAAAAATTTTGATATATCACAGATTTATATTTCTGGAGGAGCTATCAATACAATTTCTAATAAATGGTTTGCTGATTGGAATACTATTCGAAGTTTGTTTATTGAAAAAGAAAAGAAAAAATTGCCTGACTTTGTATCATTGCAAGAAATAAAAGAAAAATTAAGAGGAATAGAAAATACTAAGGAAAAGTCCGATTTTTTTCGTGCTGAATACGGAGATTTTTTTGAAAAAGAAGATGATTATTACAAAATTTTCTTGCTGATTTGGCAGAAGGAATTTTTTGCAATCTTTGATAAATATAAAAAATCTTTGAATAATGTTGAAAAAATGATTAAGGATGACAGAAAATATACAGACAAAAAAGGTTTTCGCAAAGATAATAACGAAAAATTTATTTTAGATGATAATGGCGAAAAAAAGAAATTTGAAATTCAAAAAGATATTATTCGAGAATATGCAGAAAGTGCGTTATCAATCTATCAAATGATGAAATATTTTGCATTGGAAAGTGGTGAGAAAAGAAACTGGAATGCTGATAAATTAGAAGAGGACAGTGCTTTTTACAATCCATTTATTGAATATTATGAAAATTCGCATACCTGGCAATATTTTAATGTTTTCAGAAATTATCTAACTCAGAAACCATACAAGAGGGATAAAATTAAATTAAATTTTGAAAATGGAACACTGCTTGATGGATGGCCAGACAGTCCCGAAGGAAACACTCAGTATAAGAGTTTTATATTTAAGAATAAAAATAAATATTTTCTGGGAATTACTGATTATTCAAGAATATTAGACAGGGAAAAATTTCCAAAAATATATAATTTAGGTGTTAGAAATTAGAGCGTTGTTTACAATTCTGTAGGATAAAAATATTCAATCAGTTTTTCTATGGGTGTCAGATTATCAATTCCTTTATGTGTTTTCACAGTATTATAGTAATTTACAA
>Ga0210056_1000422_pt1 | contig 34313 bp, 45 predicted proteins | sample CryGeyCG2014_080_2_FD_183965 | JGI IMG/M metagenome (GOLD analysis project Ga0210056, IMG submission 183965) | Groundwater microbial communities from aquifer - Crystal Geyser CG07_land_8/20/14_0.80 (SPAdes) (version 2) | ecosystem: Environmental > Aquatic > Deep subsurface > Groundwater | place...
TTACTGCCATGGACGCTACTCATCTTTGGGCTTACTCTAATAAATTCGGCCAAAAACTTTGCACTTGTAAGGATAAAGCTCATTGTAATTGTCCTAAAACTTATTCTGACCCTGATGCTTCCTGGGGTAAAAAGAACAAAGACTATTCTTTCTTCGGTTACAAAGTTCATCTTATTGTAGATGCCAAATCTCAATTGCCTATCTCTGTATCAATCTCCACAGGTGCTGACCACGATTCCACTCAAGCGGTTCCTCTACTTAAGCAACTCAAATTGAAACACCCTAACATTAAACCTAAATTTAATACCGCTGATTCAGCATATGATGCTTATTATATTTACAAAGAACATAAAGCTTCTGATATTATCCCTATTATTGAACTTAATGAAAAAGGTAAAATTAATCCTTTACTCACAAAAGAAATTAAATTCATTGAAGGTAAGCTTAAACCAGGGAACGGAAAATACTCGTTCTTGAATACCTTCAGAGACAGGCAGACTCCCTAAAGGCTGTCTTATATCAGAGGCAGAATTGGCAATACGGCTTGGTTTCCCGTCTTGATAAACATCTATGTTATTAAATATTGGATGTAGATGTAAAGATTTGTTGCATCCGGGACCGCATTCAACACCTTCATCTCGCACTGCTTCACAAAATCTGCTGACTGAAAGCCCCCCAATTCTTCAGTATTGTAAATACCTAAGAGATTATACCAACCACCCATAGTAGTTTTAGACCCTTTAGCTGTTCGGTGAGCTCTGATTCCAGGAACTCCTTCTAAAAGATCCCAGAAATAGTTCATAGATTCATCTATTTCAGCCATTTGTTTCGGATAAAGTTTCAACTCTACCCGACCTACAGCTGAACTGAGCTGATGCATTCTGTATTTATAACCACCCCAGGGAAGACCTATTGTGTTTTCCAGCAATATCCATAATAGAATCCATATCGGCCGGCATACCGCAATAGTGGACTACTATAATTGCTTTTGTCCTTTTTGTAATCCGACGCTTAATATCGTTGGGGTCAATACATAATGTCTCAGGGTTAATATCGGCAAAGATAACCGTCCCTCCAAGAGAAAACACCGGCAAACAGGAGGCCCAATAAGTAATAGCAGGACAAATAATCTCATCACCTTTACCTATACCTAAACCAAACATTGCAGAATGTAAAGCAGCAGTGCCATTATTATGTCCTAAAGCAAATTTCATTTTATGCCAGGCAGCGTATTCCTGTTCGAATTTCCTGGTTACATCTGTACCGGACATAGCTCCTCTACGCAATACTTCTAAAACTGCATACTCAATTTCCTTGGTAATAATAGGCCAGGTAAAAATATTAGCAGGGTCAGATTGAACAGCTTTCTTTCCTCCAAAAATTGCAAGTTTCTTCATAAATCCCTCTTTCAATTATAGTTTTATATTTAGTCTCTATAGCAACACCTTCAAAATTTAATGCAGTCATGAATTTCTCTTTAGAAACTCCTTCCATCTGCTCCTGCAAATAAATCGCCGGTGTTCCATAATATCCTCTCACTATATATTCAGGTATGCTGAAGAATTTTATGCCTTTTATGCCTTTTAGTTTAGAAATGAGATAATCATTATTTTCTTTACGAGTCCTGTTCCAATTATCTAACTTCTTCAATTGGGCTATACCCATTGCTGCTGCTAAAGGGTGAATACGATATTTCCAGCCTATACCTGTATAAGCATATTTTTTGTATTTCTCTGTAGTTAGGCATTAGGTTAATCTCGCTGGATGATGACCTAACAACATAGCACGTTCATAAATATCTAATTCATCAGTAATGAGCATTCCACCTTCACCGGTACACATGCTTTTTGTTGCTTGAAAACTAAAACAACCCACATCGCCTATTGTACCGACTTTTTTCCCTTTATAAATTGCGCCATGTGCCTGTGCACTATCTTCAACTACTGCAATATTATGTTTTCTTGCTACATTCATTATTTTTTCCATCTCTACTGGTATACCCCAAAGGTGAACAACTATTATTGCTTTTGTTCGTTTTGTGATTTTTTTCTCAAAATCTTTTGGGTCAATCCCAAAACTTTCATTTGAGATATCACAAAAAACAGGTATAGCATTAGATTGTAGAACTGAAGTTGCTGTAGTTATCCATGTAAATGAAGGAACGATTACTTCATCTCCCGGTTCAACTCCTACGCCAAAAATAGCTGAATGTAATGATGCTGTTCCACAATAGGTTGCTAATGCATATTTTATGTTATGGTACTTTGCGAAAAGGTCTTCAAATTCAGCAATAACGCCAGACCTATCAGCAATTGAAAGTTTACCAATGCGAAGTTGATTAATTATTCTATTAGTTTCTTCTTCGCCAATTATCGGCCATTTAGGCGCCTGTACTTTTACTGCTGGCTCTCCACCAAAAATCGCTAATTTTTCTCTACTCATTGCATATCCTCACTTTCTACCACTTTTCATAGTGGATAATTTCTTTTAAACCTTTACGGGAAACAGGAGAGGATTCGTATGCAGGATATCCTACAGGCAACAAGTTTACAACTCTTATTATTCCTGGAATATTTAAAATCTCTTTTACTTCATTTTCATTAAATGCACCTATCCAGCATGTTCCTAAACCAAGTTCAACTGCAGCAAGTGTCATATGGTCTATTGATATTGCGAGGTCAATAGGATAACATTCCTGACCACAGGACATAACATGTTCGTCAGTTTCAGCACAGCATACTATCACAACTGGCGACTGAGCTACAAATGTCTGTCCACTTGCTGCTTGTGCAAGTTTCTTTCTTGTCTGTTTGTCCCTTACAATAACATATCGCCACTCCTGTCTGTTTGACGCAGATGGAGCCAACCTTCCTGCTTCAAGCATTTTTTCAAGTTTTACTTGTTCCACATCTAAATCCTTAAAGTTTCTTATACTTCTTCTTTTTTTGATTGCTTCCATTACATCCATTCTAATTATCCCCCCGCCTGAATCAGGTATTGTCAATCTTCAAATCCTCAATTTGTTCTCTTATGTTACTGAATATGTTTTGGAAGTCATTCATCTTATTATATCAATCCTTTTGCCTGTTTTTTTACTTATATTTGCATTTTCAAGAAATGCTATTATTTCAAGAGTTTCTCCGAGTGAGACAGGTGATTTACCTGTTTGAAAAAATTTCATGATTTCTTTCATCAATCCAGCATAATAGGGTACATCTGTACTCAAACTGACGCTTTGAATATTTTTCTCTCTGAACAACACCGCACCGGATTCTTCTTTCCCTTTTCTTATACCGCGTAAAATACCAAACCGTCCATCCTTCCATTCGCCAATTACAATGTCAGTATCTTTATTCCCCGCGCATCTTACAGCAGCACAGCCGCAGCCCATTGCTGCAAACAACATTTCTGCAGAATGGACACCATACCAGAAAAGTCCGGGTATCGGGTCTGCATACGCCGCAGGACCATAAGTTTCTGCTCCGATAATATCATCTTTTTCTTTATCTTTTATAGCCCCCTGAAAATTTACATCATATCTAACTGCTGAAGAACTAAATACCGGTGTCCCATATTTTTCAGACAAATCTCTTATTTTCTTAGCGTCAGATAAACTGCAGGTAAACGGTTTATCTATAAATACCGGTTTTTTGTACGAAGCAATCTTTTCAAATTGTTTCAAATGAACTCTCCCGTCAACACTTTCCAGCAACACAGCATCTACTTCTTTTATCATTTCCTCAATGGATTTTTTGATTTCAACTCCGTATTTTTCTACAAGAGTTTTTTTAAATCCGTCAATCCTGTCAATACTTAACGGCATATCAGGACTGCCACCCGGGAATCCTGCTGTAACTTTTGCACCATCAACATGATACGGGTTCTCTTTGTTGTTTAATAAATCAGTTAAAGCAGTTACATGAGAAGTATCAAAACCTATTATTCCTATCTTTAGCATTTTGGGGCTCCTATCGTTTGAAAGGAAGTTTTATTTCACGACCTGTTTTAGCTGATTCATAAATTGCTAAGATTATTTCAAGAGCCTTTTTACCTTCTTCACCGGTGATAATAGGTTCACGGTCTTGTCTTATCGCCTCTACCATACCTGCAATCATTTTTTGGTGTCCTTCCCAACTTATATCCGTAGGTGAAGTAATGGGTTTTTCAACCCCTCTTTCAATTTTTTTTAATTTGTTTATAATTTTTCCATCAGTACCCTCGATTTCCCAGCGTGATATACCTTCACCTGAAAACATTATTGTCCCATGTTCGCCATGAATTTCCAACCGATGAGGTATTGTCGGCGGATATACTGAAGTTGTCCCTTCAATAACGCCGATAGCACCGTTTTTGAATTTAAGTACTACCGCCGCGGTATCCTCTACTTCTATTTTTCGGGCAAGTGTCTTGCAATATCCAAACACACTTTCTACAGGTCCCATATACCACTGTAATAAATCTATCATATGGATTCCCTGGTTCATTAATGCATCGCCGCCGTCAAATTTCCAGGTCCCTCGCCAACCCCCGGAGTCATAATATTCCTGACTGCGGTAATATTTCATATATAAATCACCCAGGATAAGTTTGCCTAACTCTCCGTTATCAAGCAATTTTTTTACTGTAGCAAAAGGTTCGGTGACACGACGCTGGAACATACAGCCAAAATTTCATCAAACTAACCTTAGAGCAAACTCAGGACATTTTGGTGCACAGTAGCCGCATATTATGCATTTTTCATAATTAATAAGTGCTTTTTGATTGACTATATTAATAGCGAAATTCGGACAGGTTTCTACGCAAGTCCCACATCCTTTACAGAACGGCAGCACAATAATTCTTCTTGTTTTGATTTTAATGGATTCAGGCGCTCTCTTGCCAAAGTTTGCTAACCAATAATCCTGTATTTCCTAACTTTACTTTTTGCATATGTAATAGTTTTATAATTTTACCGTTTTTCCTGTTTTTGCCGATTCATATGCTGAAAGACATATTTTTAAGTTCCGGAGACCTTCTTCTCCGGAAATTATTGGGTTTTTATTATTTTCAATACATTCGGAGAAATGTTCTATTTCTGCCTGATACATATTTACCGGTTTTAATTCTATTTTCTCTTCTACTGATTCTGTTCTCTGTTGTTGCGAATTGTATCCTTTACTACCTTTTTCTAAATAGGTTACCGTTTCTCCCGTGGGCATCTGCCCGATAGTCCCCCGGGCAAGGATACTTCCTTTGCTACCATAAATTTCCAGAACATTTTTTGATGACGCATCAGGAACGCTGAAACAAGTATCCACAACTCCTATAGAACCATTATTAAACTTAACCAGCATTATGGCTGTGTCTTCTACGGGATATTTATGTGCAATAGTATTAGTAAAACAACTTACTTCACTTACTTTACCACAAATCAGTTCCAGTAAATCAATACAATGACTTCCCATGTCAATTAAAGAACCGCCTCCGCCTGATTTTGGGTCCTGGCGCCATGCTCCTTCTATCGGTGGATACCAGCAGGAAAGTTGTGCACGACACATAACTAATCGTCCTAAAACACCGGAATCAACTATTTCCTTGATCTTTTTATGATACGCGTGGTATCTCATCATATATCCCAGAGATAGTTTTACTTTATTCTTTTTACACACATCAATCATCTTTTCACATTCACTGACTGTCATTGCCATGGGTTTCTCGCATAATACATGTTTTCCTCTTTTAGCAGCTAAAATTGTCTATGGACAATGTAAATTAGTTGGTGTTGCTATATAAATTACTTGAACATTTTTGTCATTGACCAAATCTTCTTCTTTTGTATAATATTTCACATTCCCATACTTCTTAGCCACTGATTTAACTTTTTCTTCTGCTACTACGTCCATTACTGCGACTAACTTTGCATTCTTTGCTTTAGTTATCCCTTCAGGTATTGTTCTTCTGTCTGCAATACCACAGGCTCCCACAACTTCCCAATTAACCATAATTTGATTCCTTTCTAATAATTATTTCCAGTATAGTTTAAGTTCGTGTAGAAAAACTTCGGCTTCTTTTTTTGTTTTTGCTTCTGTCACAAAAAATAGTTTATGACTTTTCAGTTCGGTTAAGAGACGCTTAATTTCTTCCTGATTAGCAAATAATATCTGTCCTTTTCCCAAAGCATCTATTTCTTTATATAGCGGCAACCAATTCTTACCGGATGGTTCTCCTGCACCCGGAACCCATTGTATCACATCAATATCTTCAACCTGACATATTGCTGGTAGATGTTTAATTGCACCGGGACCATCAAGATGGTATTCAGAATTATCAAGCACTTTTGCTTCCTGAATAAGGTGTGGTATTTCAAATTCCATGAACATTTCGGAGCTTATCATACAGGAAAAATCGCACTGTGGAACATTAATTTTCCCCGGAGAGTACATACCATGACGGCTCATACTTCCATATTCTTCAACTCCAAACTCTACTGATAATGCTTCTGTAATAGCTCTATATGCTGAAATTACATCTTTAAGTGCCTTCTTAACTTTTTCCGGAATTCTTTTATACCAGAAGTTATCCTTCTGAAATTTTATATTTATTTCATCCCAATTTTCTGCAAAGGGTACACACCAGCTTGTATTACCCAGCACTGTATCAAATTTCAGTTCAGCTCCTAATAATGCAGAAAAATGGTCAGGGCCAAATTCTACCCAATAGAAAGGTATTGCATCACCAAGAAATTCATGCGTTTCTGCCCAGGCAAGAAGTCGGCAGATTAAGGAATCCAAAAACAAGGTGCTCAATGCTGAAATAGTAAATATATTTTTACTTTTCTTACATTGTTACTGCTACTTCTTTTGGACAAATTTGCTGTAAATGTAATCTTCGGGAAAATATTTTGAAGTTTTCTCTTATGTTATTCACTAATTCATTGACATATTTTGCAACAGAAGGTGCAATATACTCCTGTCCACAAGAATGACAAACTAATGCTGGAACATTTTTAACTATAACTCTACAATCGGCAAGACGATAATTCAATGCATGTTTATAAAAATAATAATTTCTTTGTTTTACTAATTGCTGAAGTTTTTTTATTTCCATCAGTTCGGCCACCTCTCCATCTTCGCTAAAGCTACGATGGACAAGTCCATTAAATGAGCCTTATGTCCAATTTTTTAGTACGCCAAGTCAAAGACTGGAGTCTCGATCTTTTTAACTGGGGACTGCTTACTCCAGATAGTATTCTGCAATTCTTCTACTACTTTAGGAGCAAACAACCTCTCACCACATTGCTGACAGACACTAGCTGGCACATTTTCAACAATTACCCAGTGTCCTTCATAAAAAAGAATATAACTTACTTTTTTTTCAATTACTTTTCCACCGCAGAGATCACATTTCACTTCTATATCCTCCTTTTTTGATATTCATCCCATTCATCTGGGTTTGGTTCATATACTGTGATAATTTTGACCTTTGGTCTTGACGGATACGAACAGTGTATATGTAAAGGTCTGCCAAGAACAGTTTTTCCATAAATTAAACAGCTTGGACCGTACTTGTCTTCAGGATAATCTTCTATTATTTTCGCATTTTCAACTGCTTCAACAATTTCACTACGACTAATATGTTTAAGGATACTCTGATCTACAGCGTGTCCACTGTATTCATATCTATTTTCTTTAAATGCTTTTATTATTTCTTTAATCATTGTATAGATAATTATACAAAAAATATTTCAAAAATCCAAATAATTGTCGTATTTGTGTATAATCTTTCTTGCGGTATAGGAAATTATAAAAGGGTAAACCCTTAATTCCTGGAGTTAATCCTTCAGGATTTTACTTGAAATATGATGGAAACAGGAAATTTCTGTAAAATAATACCTTGTATTTCTTCCCTTATACTAAAATAAAAATTTGCTGACTGTAGATTTGTTTTTCGAGGATTAGATTTAGAGAAGCAGGGGTTTCTTTTATAATTTTAACAGGGACTTTACGTGTGCGAAGAGATAGTAGCAGAGAAACGGGATGCTGAATTAAATTAACCAAAATTTATCAAAATATTTAGAAACATCTGATAAAAACGCTGTTGGGATTCAGGACTCAATCTGTTACGTCATTTTCTTGCTCAATTGATTCTAATCCTTTGGCAATAAGATAACCCCTTGCCCTTTCTGCAAGTTTATACCTATTTACCACCCGGAACCTATTTCTCCATAATTTTAATTTCAATTTTTCAAGTGCATTGTATGCAACAGAACAAATTTCTGCTCTTGACAATACCGCCATACCGATAGTAAATATATTTTTACTTTTCTTACATTGTTACTGCTACTTCTTTTGGACAAATTTGCTGTAAATGTAATCTTCGGGAAAATATTTTGAAGTTTTCTCTTATGTTATTCACTAATTCATTGACATATTTTGCAATAGAAGGTGCAATATACTCCTGTCCACAAGAATGACAAACTAACGCTGGAACATTTTTAACTATAACTCTACAATCGGCAAGACGATAATTCATAGTTGCCTTTCCAGTAGCAACTCTACTTTTACATTCAGGACATTTAAAGTTTTTCATATTATTTCTTCAATGATTTCTCCGTGTAATATTGCAAATTCAATATCTTTGGGATCGATTCCATCTTTTTTTGCTTCAATTAATGCATGTTTATAAAAATAATAATTTCTTTGTTTTACTAATTGCTGAAGTTTTTCTATTTCCATTCAACATAATTTTATCAAAATACTTGTTTGGTGTCAAGGTTTGTGCAGCGTCTGCCTTAACAAAATCATTATAATATCTTTTGTTGATAATTAAAACAAATTTTAATATGTTTTACAATCAAAAGTTTTCGTTATTTCTTCCATTTTACCAAAAGTAGGTTCTTTAGGAACCAAAAGTAGGTTCTTTAGGAACCAAAAGTAGGTTCTTTAGGAACCAAAAGTAGGTTCTTTAGGAACCAACAGTAGGTTCTTTAGGAACCAACAGTAGGTTCTTTAGGAACCGAAGTAGGTTCCGTAGGAACAAATGGCGGAATTTTTAATTCTTTTCTATAATCAGCAATAGACCTGCGCGACAGGTTAACGCTGTATTTTCCTTTTATTTCATCTCTCAATTTGCTGTCCGGATAATGCGGTGCTCTGTCATCCGGCAACATGTTTTTTATCATCTGCTTTATCCAGGTTTTCCTGGATACAAAAAAGTCTTTAAGCGTTTTTTCTTCTCCCCGGGGAGTTACAATTGAGCGATGATGTATCAGTCTGCTGACTGAGCTTAAATTTATATTTTCTTCTATTGCAAGTTGTTTTTCGCTGAATGGAATTAAATCCGCTAAATCGCCTGAAATAAAATATGCTCTCTGTCTTTCAATCAGTTCAGTAATAATCCGATACAATCTTGTTTTCCGAAAATTTATAAGTTCTATTTTTGATAACAAAGCATCAACAGATTCCAGTTCATCTTCGTTAAACACACCCCCGGCTTTCAGGTCGTCTAATTTTTTATAATCAATTAAATATTTTCCATGAGCATAGTAGGGCGAGAAAAAATTTATTACAAATTCATAAGCGGTTGGCTGCGTATCCCTGCAGTGTTCCACTTTTTCTATATACGCAATTTTTGTATATTGAAGTCTGCTCCATTTATCTACAAAGGCTGAGGGATAAATCAACTCATTATGAATTGAAATGTCATCTAATAATTTACCTATTTTCCGTGCATCTTCCGGGGTAATCCGACATCTCCCGGCGACTTGATTCAATGACAGTTGTTCTTCATTGTATAGAAAATATTCTTTAAAATTACTCTCGCCTATTTTTTCAATAACAGGCAGGACTTTTTTATGTTTTATAAAAAGATTTCCGAGAGAGGAATTATCGCTAATGGATAACAGGTGTTCTTTTAATTCAAGGTAATGCAGGAAAGTTTTTGCTCTTGCGAATCCCTGATAACTTATGACCTTCTCTTTTTTGTTTTCGGGATAGGCCAATCTGAGGAACAAAGGACGGGTTTCTATGTTTTGTATAAGGTTAGAAAAATTTGTTTCTGACAATTGAATCAGCTGGGATAGTTTTATAGCGCCTATCAGTTTATGGGCAAGTTTGGGCTTTGGAGAAATTCCAGGTCTTATTTTATGTTGCATCTAAGAAGGAATAATGTTGAAGTGTTTTCTTTAAATTTTCTACATTTTTTTCTTCCATGCTTGACATCGGGAGTCTCAGTTCGGGAGAACACATTTTTAGTATGCCCATTGCAGTTTTTACAGGTATGGGATTTGTTTCAATAAACATTGCCTTAGTCAAAGGTAAGAGTTTATAGTGAAGTTTCTTTGCTTTTTCAATATTCCCTTTTAGATAACTTGAAACAGTCTCGGCAACATCTTTTGGTACGATATTTGCTACTACGGATACCACACCGCAGCCGCCAATAGATAAAACCGGTAATGTAAGTTCGTCATCTCCTGAGAGTAAATCTATATCCGGGCATAAATATTTTATTCTTGACATCTGTGCAATAGAGCCGCTTGCTTCTTTTACGGCAACAATCTGCGGACAATCTTTGACGAGCTTAGCGATGGTTTCCGGTTCTATATTGACACCTGTGCGCGATTGGATATTATAGAGCATAATCGGTATATCTACTTTATCCGCGATGCTTTTGAAATGTAAATACAGACCTTTTTGCGTGGGCCTGTTATAATAGGGTGAAACTAATAACACACCGTCAGCCCCCGCCTTCTTAGCGAATTTTGTAAGTTCTATTGCTTCAACAGTGTTATTGGAGCCGGTACCTGCAATAACTTTTATTCTGCCATGGACAGTCTTTACAACTGTTTCAATAACTGCCTCGTGTTCTTCAAGATTGAGTGTTGCTGACTCGCCTGTAGTGCCACAGGGGGCTATCCCTGAAGTACCATTTTTTATGTGGAATTCAACCAGTTTCTTTAACGTGTCAAAATCAACTTTATTGTTTTTGAAAGGTGTTACTAATGCTACATATGAACCCGAAAACATTTATGTTCCTCCTTTTATTAAATGAGTGCCCCTCACAAATTTTTTTATATCAACACAACAACATACGCATAGGATGAAGAGTGCGATCAAAAGGGTTTAATACAAGACCCAGAATCTCTAGTGTGACTACACCCAACAATGCTTCATCACCTTCTTCACCCAAAATCACTGGTGTGTGAGCCTCTCCTTGTGGAAAGATAACAAAAGCTTCTGACACAGACCTTTCAACTGTGGTACCGTCAGCAAGAGTAAAGGATAGTTTTCGTTTAGGTTTCAATCCAATTGCTTCCCACACAGCTTTGGGTAGAAGTGAGTAGGTCGCTCCACTGTCTACAAGAAATTTCACATTTTCCTGTTTATTTGACAATCCCTTCACCTGGCCCTCAACATAAGTAACACCCACGATATCCTCCTTCCAAAACCAATCCAGAAATTATTATTCTCTTTAATAATTTTCCAAACAAAACAAAATAAGTTTTTCAAATATTTATTTTACCAGTAAAACTTACTTTGACAGGACCTTCTAAATAAACATTATGTACATTTTTCCCTGAAATGCTGAAACTTACCTTTAGTATTTCCCCGCCCGAAGTCCTGCATTTTACCGGAGAAGAAACTATATTTTTTAAACCTGCAATAACCGCACTCGCTACAGCACCTGTACCGCAGGCATATGTTTCCTGTTCCACGCCTCTTTCATAGGTCCGGACATATAGAGTATTCTTTGAATTTTTTGATTTTCTAACAAAATTTACATTTGTTCCTGCAGGTGCAAATTTTGAATGGTATCGTATGGCTCTGCCAATTTTATTGACGTCAACCGCATCCATGTTTGAACAGAACAGGACAGTATGGGGTACGCCAGTATTTATAAAAGATACATCTTTTAAATCCCCTTTTTTTATTTCCCCCTTTATTAAAGGGGGATTAAGGGGGATTTGAAAATTAAGCCTTATATTGTGCGGGTCAGTCATCTGCAGTTTAACTTCTCTGTTTTTTATTTCCGCTGATATTTTACCAGCCAGTGTTTCAAAAGACATTTTCCTTGGTGCTATTTTGTTAAGATATGCATAATAGGCTATACATCTTCCGCCGTTACCACACATTTCAGCCTGTGACCCATCTGGATTGAAAATAAGCATCTTAAAATCTGCAGTTTTTGAGTCTTCAATCACAAGCAGACCGTCAGCACCGATAGAGAATGGACGCTGACATAATTTTTTTGCTAATTTTGAATAACCCCTGGATATTCCGGAATGACGGTTATCAATAACTATAAAATCATTCCCCGCAGACTGCATTTTTGTAAAATTTAAAATCATAATTTTTAAGAAAACGCAGAAGGATAAAACCCTAAAGGGTAAATTCCTGGAATTAAGGGTAAATTCCTGGAATTAAGGGTTTACCCTTTTATAATTTATACTTCAAGGTCTTTAAAGGTTTCTCTTTTCCTGATTATTTTCCACTTATTGCCTTCAACCATAACCTCAGGTGGTCTCGGTCTTGAATTATATTGAGATGACATTGAAAAACAGTATGCCCCGGCACACAGGACAGCTAATAACTGGTCGGTGGAATTCCATGGCAATAACCTGTTCCTGCCAAGGTAATCGCTTGATTCGCAAATCGGTCCTACGACATCAACTCGTGTTTTGATTGATTTCCCTAACTCTGCCGGGACAATCTCATGATAGGCATCATAGAATGCCGGCCTAATCAGGTCAGTCATACCGCTGTTGACTATTAAAAACTTCTTGTTTTTTACTGATTTGTGGTATATGACTTTTGTCAGAAGTATCCCGCTATTGCCGACAATATACCTGCCGTTTTCTAATATTAATTTCAAGTTCAGATTTTTTAATACAGGCAGTATTGATTCTGCAAGTTCATAAGGTGTCGGAGGTTTTTCATTGTGGTATTTTATACCTAACCCGCCGCCAATGTCCAAATATTCCAGTCGCATACCCCTGGCGGTTAACTGTTTTACCAGTAGAGATAATTTCTTAGCCATCTGGATATATGGACTCAACGAAATTATTTGTGAGCCTAAATGACAGTGTAAACCTGAAAGAATCAGGTTTTTGTCTTTTCTGATTTTCTCAGCGGTGGACGCAGCTTGCTCATAGGGAATACCAAATTTATTCTCTGCCTTACTTGTTGTGATGTGCTTGTGTGTATGAGGGTCAATGTCCGGATTAACCCTGATGGCTATCCTCGTTTTTCTTTTGATTTGCCTGCTTATCCTGCTGATTAATTCAATTTCTTCTGTTGATTCAACGTTAAACATTAAAATCCCTGTCTTGAGCGCGTATTCAATTTCTTCTTTTGTTTTACCGACTCCTGCAAAGACAATCTTATCAGGCGGGACTCCCGCTCTCAATGCACGGTAAAGTTCACCGCCGCTCGTTATGTCAGCACCCGCTCCCAGAGAAAACAGGGTCTTAAGAATAGCATGGTTGGAATTGGCCTTCATAGCATAACATATTAAATGACTTATGCTTTTAAATGCATTATTTAAGTTTAAATAATTTCCTATAACCTGTTTCTTTGAATAGATATATACGGGTGTGCCTGCTGCACTCGCTATTTTTTCTACAGGTACATTTTCACAGTAAAGTTTATTGTTTTTATAATGGAACATATTAATTGTAGCCGCAGGCTTTAGCCTGCGTTAATTTAACTTTTTAATAAAATATTCGCTGTATTCTTTCAGCATTTCTGATTTTGCCAGACTTCTTGCTTTTTCAATTTCTATTCTTGAACCCGAAACGTTATCTTCAAAATACAATACTAAACCCAGGAAGAAATGTGCAACTGCATTTTTACTGTCCATATCAAGAATTACATTTAAAAGGTTTTTTGTCGTCTCATAGTTTCCTTTTTTGAAATTTGCTGCTGCCAGATGGAGCATAACGTCTATACTCTTTGGTTCATTGGAAAGAGCGGTTGACAGGTATTGTATCGCCGTATCATACTGGTTTTGTATAGAGTAAAGAAAAGACAGATGCACATAATCTTCGGGGTTTGGAGCAAGCGAAATGGCCTGTTTCAACATCGCACAGGCCATCTGCCAGTCTCTCGTGGACTCATAACATTTAGAAATAACTCTATATATTTCGGCATTCGGTTTTATGATTAATGTCTGCCGGTAATTTTCTATTGCCCTGGAGTTCAATCCAAGTTTTTGATAAATCCTTCCAAGTCCGTACCTGGCTTCAAAATTTTCTTTATTTAACCTGAGAACCTCTTCGTATTTTTCTATTGCTTTTTCCGTCAATCCGGTCTTTTCAAATACACTCGCTAAATTCAGCTGGTTTATCCAGTTCCTGGGTTCTAAAGAAACTGCCTGGTGAAATGCATCAAGAGCATAATCGTACTGTTTTATATTTTCATGACAGGCTCCCTTATTTCTGAATATACCGGCAAATTCCTCTTTTGACCATTGATAATCAAGTAAAAGCGTATATTCTTTCAGTGCGGATACATAATCCCCCGAACTAAAATACATATTGGCAATGTCTAAATGTACCTTTTTATCTCTTTCGGCACAATAAACATAAAATGAGCTGAATATTACCAGAAGTAGGTGGATTACCACCATCAGTAATCCCGACAATATTAGTTTGTTTTTTATCATTTTTCTATTGTCCTGCTCCCTGCGGTCACTTTTTGGTCTATTGTCCATTGATATGTTCTGTCAATAATCAGTCTTTTTAACTTTGGCATAATTTTTCTCGTGGCAACAATCCCTGCGTCAATACACTCTCTTGAACGCCACAGTTCATGTATGCCCACATCACTAACTTCAGGATTAATGACAAGATCTGTCAGTTTGAGTTGTTCCCCGGAGAGAAATTCTCCCTGTATTGATATTGACTGACTCAGGACGGACATAATGTTTGAAGGCGTATTCTTAGTAAAATCAGCACTTATATTCACTGCAATGATTATATCTGCCTTAAGCATTCTGGCGACATCAGTCGGTATGTTGTCCACAAGTCCGCCGTCCACAAGCAATCTGTGACGGTACTCAACGGGGGTGAATACTCCGGGTATGGTGGCACTGGCGCGCACAGCGGGAGCCACGTCTCCTTCATAAAAAATTATTTTCTCGCCTGTCCGCAAATCCGTTGCAACACACCCGAAGGGTATTTTTAATTCATCAAATCTTTTGTTGCCTATTTTGTCAGCAATATACTTTTCCATTTTTTCGGTTGATAATAATTTTTCTGAAAGGAATAGTGTCACTACAGATGGTGCGGAAATATTCGTTAAGTCAGACCATCCGATTTCTTCCGTCATAGACTCAATCCTGTCAATACTGATTCCGCTTGAATACAGTGCTCCTACCAGGGCACCGACGCTTGTACCGGTCACAATATCTACAGGCAGTCCCGCTTCTTCTAATACTCTGAAAACACCTATGTGAGCAAGCCCCCTGGCGCCGCCTCCACCTAAAACCAGTCCAATGCGGGGACGCTCAGGAGGTTTTAGGGTTATAACCTCCCTCCAGAAATACTGTGTAAGAAAGTTTTCTTCATCAATCTCTTTACTTAGGGCAGATAAATTCGGAGAAATTAAAAATAAAATCACTAAAATCGTTAATCGTAATAGTTTGGTTTTTCTAAAATTCATATTTTTTATCAAATTCCCCCTTTTATTCCCCAAATCCCCTTTTATTTCCCCCTTTATTAAAGGGGGATTATGGGGGATTTGAGGGGGATTTATTCGGTAGTAAGCGGCTTACCGACCGCATGCTCCAGGGATGCCCTGCAGACAAGATGTTCATACACAGCGGATATATAATCCAGCCCGGCCTGGAAGCGGGAGACATAAACTTCCATTAACAGTGTAGCGTCAGTAATAGATTCAATCATTTCTCCATATTGTTTGTATTTTTTCTCCCGTTCCGACAATTCCTTTAGCCAGAAATTATAATCATTGTATGATTTTCTCAGTTCTAATCTTATTGAATCTTCAATATCCTTCCTTCTGAGTTGTCCCTGTTCAAGCTGTAAACTTTTCTGCCGGACCCTGGAACCCGAAGCCCAGCCGTCAAATATCGGGACATTGAAGTTTAATGTCGTATTCCAGTTCCGGTTAGAAAAATTCATGTTTTCATCCGCATATTCATAATGTGCACCCAACGTGATAGTCGGGGACCTGGCTGAAAGGGATAGTTTTACGCCTAAAGCATCCATCTCTTCCTGAAGTAGTTTCTGCCTTGGTTCCTGCCTGTATTCAAAGGCCCAGGCTGCAAGTTTGTTTAAATCAAACTCCTGAACGGTTGGTTTAAATTCACTTTTCAAAACAAAATCTGTATTCAGTTCCAATCCGAGCGTATTCAAAAAATCCAGTTTTTTCTGTCTGTATTCATTCTGTAATATTAAATATTCACTTTTTAGTTTTGTGAATAAGTCTATTGCCCGGAGTCGTTCCCTGTTGGGGTTATCCCAGGAGGAGGGAACAAATTTTTCTATCGTTGAAATAATGATTTCATACTGTTTCAGTTTCTCCTCTATCGCCCGGAGTTCATAGAAGGATTTAGCAACACCAAAATTTATGTCGTTGGTCACCACCTTTAACTGACTCTCTGCCCGGGTCAGGTTCTTCTCTGCAAGTCTCAGGTTTGAGGTGAAACCGCCGCCGGAATATAGTTGTTGCCACAGAGAGAATCTCATAAAATAATACTGTCCACGAGTGGTTTTGGGTACAATCAGCGAACCGAAACTGGGCGGTAATATCATTAAATCAGTCGCTGTAATAGCGGGGTAGTCCTTGTTTTTGTCAACTTCAGAGTAATTAAAGCCAAAGTCTATCTTGGGATATCTGAAAGAGATTGCCTCTTTTATCCTTTCCCTGGAAACTTCTATTTCTTTTTGTGCCAGCAGGACTTCTTTGCGGTTTCGCTGGGCATAAAATACACTTTGAGTTAAATCAAATTCCCTCCGCAGAGTTTTTTCTTCCGCATATCCGGATACAGGGTAACGCCCCGATAAAATCGGGACGGCTACCAATAAGGTAGCCGCAACCTTCAGGTTGCGAAAATATTCTCTTATATTTTTTTTCATCGGGATTGAATTATAATTTTTTCCTTAATAAAGCTTCAACTTTTAAAGATAAGCCAAACAGGTTTATAAATCCTTCGGCATCTTTCTGGTTATAAAGATTTTCCTCTTCAAAAGTGGCGAGTTTCTCCCAGTAAAGAGAATGTTTTGAACTTCTGCCGGCAACAATTATATTGCCCTTGTAGAGTTTCATCTTTATATTTCCGGTGACATACTTCTGCGTCTCGTCAATGAATTTATCCAGCGCTTCCCTCTGGGGACCAAACCACAGACCGTAATAGACAAGTTTTCCATATTCCTGCTCCATCTGCTGCTTGTAATGCAGAACTTCCCGGTTAAGAGTAAGCGATTCTAATTGATGGTGTGCAAAATACAGTACTGTTGCCGCGGGGGATTCATATACGCCTCTTGATTTCATGCCGACAAGACGGTTTTCAATTATATCAATCCTGCCGATAGCATTTCTGCCGGCAATTTCATTTAACTTTTTTATAAGTTTAACAGGTTCATATTTGAGATTGTTAATTTTTTTAGGAACACCCTTTTCAAAATATAAATCCAGATAGGTCGGCCTACCCGGTGCATTTTCAGGTGATACCGTCAATTGAAACATGTTTTCCTGGTATGGGTTATCCGGATTTTCCAGGACACCGCCTTCATAACTTATATGCCACAGGTTGGCATCTGAAGAATAGGGTTTTTCCCTGGTGACTGTTATCGGTATATTATGCTGTCTTGCATAATTTATTTCATCTTTTCTGGACTTTAATTCCCATTCCCTCCAGGGTGCGATTATCTTTATCCCGGGCATCAATGTTTTGAATGACACTTCAAACCTCACCTGGTCGTTGCCTTTACCTGTAGCACCATGAGATACAGCAAATGCTTTTTCTTTTTTTGCTGTTTCTATAACTTTTTTAGCTATTAAAGGTCTTGCAAGCGAGGTACCTAAGAGATACCCGTTTTCATAGACAGCGTTTGCTTTTATTGCCTTAAATATATATTCCTTAACGAACTCCTCTTTTGCATCAATGACATAAGCTCTTTTTGCTCCTGTCTTTAACGCCCTTTTCTTCAATAGACCGAAATTTTCATCCTGCCCGACATCCACGATACAGGCTATGATTTCAGACTTGTATTTGTTTTTTAACCAGTGCAGCATCACAGAAGTGTCAAGTCCGCCGGAATATGCCAGGACAATTTTTTTGTTCATAATGGTGGTATTTTATCAAAATTCATTTATATTGTCAACCAATAAGGAGTTAATAAGGAGTTAATCCTTCAGGATTTTACTTGGAGCTTAGAAAATTATAAAATATCCTCAACAAGTTGAGGATTCCCTTTGGATTCCCAAACTTGAGGATTCCCTTTGGATTCCCAAACTTGTTTGGGCTTTCTTGAAATCATTGAATTTATTATGTAGAATAGTCCCATGAAATTCAAGGAAAAGTTATACAAACATAACAGAGTTTATGCCGGCAGGATAATGAATTTCTTTTCTGACACTGTTATTCTGCCCAATAAGAAAAAAGGGTTCCGTGAGTATGCAGAGCATCCCGGTGCCGTGACAGTGCTCCCCTTTGTAGACAGGGGAAAAATAGTGCTGGTCAAACAGTACAGACATCCGATAAAAAAAATAACATACGAATTACCCGCCGGTAAGATAGATGGAAAAGAAAACCTGATTAAATGTATCCGTCGTGAATTGATTGAGGAGACTGGTTTCAGAGCAAAGAAAATAAGAAAAATGGTTTCTTTTCATCCTACAGGCGCTTTTTCAACTGAAATATTACATATTTTTCTTGCAAGAGACCTGAAACCTGTCCGCCCCAGTCCTGATGAAGATGAATTTATTGAAAGTTTAGTAATTCCTTTTGATAAGGCATTGAGATGGGTCAGGACAGGTAAAATTAAAGATGCCAAGACAATCATAGGACTTTTATTTTACGATAAATTTGAAAAGAAATTATAAAAATAGTAAACTATACAAATTATGAATAAAGATAAATTTCTGGATTTATTGAAACGCGGGACAAGTGAAATAATTTCCGAACAGGAATTGAATACACAACTCAACAGGAATAATCCCCTCCGGGTTAAAGTCGGTGTGGACCCTACCTCTCCGGACCTTCATTTGGGACACACGGTAATCCTCAGAAAACTCAAACTTTTCCAGGACTATGGTCACAAGGTTATTTTCATCATAGGTGACCTCACAGCAAGGATAGGTGACCCGTCAGGACAGGATAGCACGCGTCCTATATTGTCTGAAGATAAAGTTCTGGAAAATGCAAAGACATATCAGGAACAGTTATTTAAGGTTTTAGATAAAGACAAAACAGAAGTTGTATATAACAGCAAATGGCTTATCCCCCTCGGACTCCAGGGAATACTTGAATTAGCAAAACATTCAACTGTGGCACAGATGCTGCACAGGGCTGATTTCAATGAAAGGTATAAAAACGGAGTAGATATTACAATACTTGAATTTCTGTATCCTTTAGTCCAGGGATATGACTCGGTAGCGGTCAAGGCGGATGTGGAATTAGGCGGGAGTGACCAGAAATTTAATTTATTAATGGGCAGGGAAATTCAACAGGCATACGGACACAAACCGCAAATTGTTATGATGATGCCGTTACTTGTAGGGACAGACGGTACTAAGAAAATGTCAAAGTCTTATAATAATTATATTGCCCTGAATGACTCACCGAAAAATATGTATGGTAAAACTATGTCAATACCCGACAATCTTATGGTTTCCTATTACGAGTTGCTTACAGATTTAGATATGGAACGGATTAAAGAAAATCTTGAACGCGACCCCAGAGATGCCAAAGCAAAACTTGCTAAATGGATAACCAGCAAATATTATAGTGAAGAATCTGCTGAAAAGGCACAATCTGAATTTGATAAAGTTTTTTCAAATAAAGGTCTCCCTGATGATATTCCGGTATATAGAACAGTTAATAAGAAACAAAAACTCTCGGATTTTCTGGCAGAATCCAAACTCGCACCAAGCAAAAAAGAGGCAAAACGTCTTATCGCACAGAACGCAGTGGAGATTGATGAAAAAAAGATTAGTGAAGATAATGAAATAAAATTGACCGATGGTCTTATAATAAGAGTCGGGAAGAGGAAATTCTGTAAAATACAACTTTTGTAGCATCCCGATTTATCGGGACGAGGTAAGATAACCCATGGAAATTAAATTTGGCACTTCCGGCTGGAGGGCAATCATAGCCGAAGATTTTACATTTGATAATGTAAAATTAGTAACGCAGGCAATTGCCGAACATGTAAAATCGACAAAAGAGCAGGTGGCAGAAAATTGTGTAATTGTAGGTTATGACCCGCGGTTTCTGTCAGAAGAATTTGCAAAAACTTCATCCGGTGTGCTGGCTGGAAATGATATAAGGGCATTGTACTGTAAACGCGACACGCCCACGCCTGTCCTTTCATACGAAATTGTGAGAAGAAAACTTATCGGCGGAATAAACTTTACTGCAAGCCATAACCCGCCTGAATACCATGGATTGAAGTTTTCCCCTTACTGGGGCGGGCCCGCACTTCCTGAGACAACAAAAGAAATAGAAAGACTCTGTAAGGAGAAAGATATTGTCTCCAGAATAAAAGAAGTCAGTTTTTCACAGGGTATAAAAAACAAACTTATCCAGGAAATAGACCCGGGTGAAACCTACATAAAACGCATTAAGGAACTGGTTGACCTTAAAGTTATAAAAAAAGCAAAACTCAAAATCGGAATAGATTTGTTATACGGAACCGCACGCGGGTATCTTGATACGTTAATTAAGGAAACAGATTGTAAAACTGTCGTGATTCATAACTACCGCGATGTCCTGTTCAATGGTCAGGGTCCTGAACCTGATGAAGAAAGACTTAAAGAACTAAAAAATATTATGAAAGAACAAAAGTTAAATTTAGGCATTGCAACTGATGGAGATGCAGACAGGTTCGGTATAATTGATTCTGACGGAACATTCATCACTCCTAACCAGGTAATTGCAGTGCTTCTCTACTACCTGGTCAAAAACCGCGGGTGGAAAGGTGTCACTGCAAGGTCAGTAATGACAACGCATTTTATTGATGCTATTGCAGAAAAATACGGCATTGAGGTTAAGGAAACGCCTGTCGGGTTCAAATATATCGGAGATATTATGGTGAACAATCCCGAAGATTTTATTATCGGCGGTGAAGAATCCGGTGGTCTTACAATCCGAAAACACATACCTGAAAAAGACGGTGTCCTTGCCTGCTTGTTGATTGCAGAAATGGTTGCTGAAGAAAGAAAATCAATCAAAGATATTATTCAAGATATAGAAAGACAGGTTGGAAGATACACATCAAAACGCGTGAATTTTCATCTGTCACAGGAAAATATGGACAGGTTCAAACAAAAACTTCAGGGAAAACCGCCGCCTGATATTTCAGGAAATAAAATAAAGAAGATTGTTACGATTGACGGGTTTAAATTTATCTTAGAAGATAATTCATGGATAGGAATAAGGTTGAGCGGGACTGAACCGGTCGTCAGGTTGTATGTAGAGACGAGTTCCGAGGAAAAACTGCAGTCCCTTATAAGTGCCGGCGAAAGATTTGTAAAAGGGAATTTTGGGGACACATCACTTAATTAATAATTTGGAAAATTACAATATAGTATGGAAGAATAATTAAGTGATGTGTCCCCCATAATAAATGTTCAAATTAATTCAAATAACTGTTTTTTTGACTCCGATAGCAATATTAACTATAACAAAAGACAACTTTATTATAAAAGAAACAATTGCACAAATACTGCTTTCCTGCGGTCTGTGCCTGTATATAGTAAACGGCAGCGAAGCATGTGTGCCGTTTACCCCAGCGTTTAGTTTTCGAGCTTGTTTTGCTCGAAAACTGCGAGGGGTTAATGGGCGGTTAACTATCCCGATTATTCTATACCTGGTTGCAATTATTTTATCTATAGTCAATGCTAAACATACACAGTTAGTATTTTCAGTTCTCTCGCTCCAGCTGCTATTCGGTTTTGTATATCTTGCCAGTCTGGAATGGACAAATTCCCGGAGAGAAGGAATTTTTGATACTGTCCTGCTGACTGGAATATTAGTTTCAATATACGGTATTCTTCAGCATTTTGGTTATGACTTTATCCACTGGGCAACAAATTTTGGTGGTCGCCCTTCGTCAAGTTTCGGTAATCCAAATTTTTTTGCAGGTTATTTAGTAACGGTAATACCTGTGTCTATTGTCAGTGCCTTTTCTTATAATAAAACAAGAAAGATTCTATGGATAATTCTCTCTGCATTACTTATCCTGAATCTGTTCTTCAATAAGACACGGGGAGCCTGGGTAGCATTTCTTGTATCATTTATTTACATTATGTTTGTATTGAAACTTTACAGGAACAAAAAATTCTTATTTGTCTTGGTGGCTGTTATTTTCTGGTGCGTGTTTTTTTTAAAAAGCAACATAAAAAATTATATCGTCCAGAAATTTAATAAAAATGAACCATCGGTAGTTGAAAGAATATTCAAATGGCAGACAGCATTTGAAATGATAAAGGCACATCCCCTGACCGGCGTGGGCGCGGGTAACTTAAAAGTGAACTTCGCTCTCTATCAGGCGAATGTCCGTGAAAAGGCAAAATTCCAGTTAAAAGGTACAAGTGAATCAAATGTTCACAATGAATATTTCCAGGTCTGCGCTGAGACAGGCATTATCGGTCTGGTTATCTTTCTGAGTATTTTTGTCACATATTTTGTAAATTTGTTTAAACAAAAAATTAATGCTGTTTCCGCTGGTTTATCTGCCGGAGTCCTGGGTTTTTTGGTTTATGGTTTATCAAATTTTCCGCTTGAAATAACACCTACTGCAATAACGGTCTTTTTATTTCTTGGATTGACTGAACAAGGAAATAAAGATGTCTGTAAAACGCCCGGTGCGAAGATAGATAAAAAGAACTGGTTTTTAAGAATCGTTATGGCAGTTATTTTTGTCGTTTTTGTCTGGCGGTCCGCAGTATTGCCGTTTATTGCCGATATTTACAGGAAATCCGGTGATGATGCACAGATTGAAGGTAACTACCCGAAGGCTATAAATCAATATGAAAAATCTATAGGACTTGACTATGTGAATTCTGAACGGACAGCATACGATTTAGGTGAAGTATATCGACGATTAGGAAATATTGACGGAGCAATATCTGCATACAGGGTTTCTATTGACATCAGGAATTATGGCGAAGTCTATAACAACATAGGTAACTGTTACTGGCTGAAGGGAGATATTGACGAGGCAATAAAAAACTGGCAAACCGCATTGAGACTCGGGTTGCCTAAGGCAGAAGACCAGGAGAACGTTAAAAAAAACATAGAAATTGCAAAATTAAAAAAGTCGTCCAGTTCCTAAAGAACCTACTGTTGGTTAAAACTGGACGCTACAAAACGTAGCGTCCTAATTTATTAGGACGAAAAATTAGGGGGTTGTTATGGGTAAAATCAGTAAAGTAGTTGCACGGGAAGTAATTGATTCAAGGGGTAACCCCACGGTAGAGGTTGATGTTCAACTTGAAGACAGCAGTCTGGGCAGGGGTATCGTTCCCAGCGGTGCATCAACAGGCGAAAGAGAGGCGATTGAGTTGCGCGATGGAGACAAAAAGCGTTTCCTCGGTAAAGGCGTACTTAAGGCAGTCAAAAACGTTAACGAGATAATATCAAAAGAGATTGCAGGTATGGACTCTTCCAAACAGCAGGTTATTGACGAAAAAATGATAAAACTTGACGGGACTGAAAATAAATCCAAATTCGGAGCAAATGCTATTTTAGGTGTCTCTATGGCTGTCTGCCGGGCGGCTGCCATATCGGCAAAATCCCCCCTCTACGAGTATATCCGTAAGACCTACGGCATATCTTCAGATACCTATGATATACCTGTTCCCATGATGAATATTCTAAACGGCGGTGCACATGCCGATAACAATGTTGACATTCAGGAATTTATGATACTTCCCGTGAATGCGTCCTGTTTCAGAGAATCATTGCGTATGGGAGCCGAAGTTTTTCATAGTCTCAAATCCGTACTGAAGAAAAAAGGCTATAATACCGCAGTCGGTGACGAGGGAGGTTTTGCACCGAACCTATCTTCAAATGAAGAGGCGCTCCAGGTTATTATTGAAGCGATGGAAAAAGCCGGTTATAAACCCGGGCAGGACCTCTATATCGGACTTGATCCTGCCGCAAGCGAATTTTATTCGGATAAAAAATACACGCTTGAAGGCGAACCTGAAAATAAAGTCAAGACGAGTGAAGAGATGATTGATTATTACGGAGGGTTCCTGAAGAAATATCCGGTCATATCCATTGAAGACGGGCTGGCAGAGCAGGACTGGGACGGCTGGGCTTCATTGACAAAACAACTCGGTAAAAAAATACAAATCGTCGGAGATGATATTTTTGTCACCAACACAAAGATATTCTCTGAAGGTATAAAAAAGAATATCGCCAACGCCATACTGATTAAACTTAACCAGATTGGGACACTTACAGAAACTATTAATGCAATCCAACTCGCTCATAAATCAAATTACAGGGCTGTAATTTCACACAGGAGCGGGGAGACAGAAGACACATTCATTGCAGATTTGTCCGTTGCATTGAATACCGGACAGATAAAAACAGGTTCCTGTTCAAGGACCGACCGCGTATGCAAATATAACCAGTTATTGCGTATTGAAGAGGAACTGGGTAATAAATCACAGTTTTTGGGTGTCCGGACATTTAAATGGCTAAAATGAATATTCCTAAAAACCGCAGACTTATTTTTATAGTTGCGGTTGTAATAATAGCAGTTCTGACCTTGAACAGCGGATTTCGGAACCTTATTAAATATAAACTGCAACATATTAAATTAACCGGAGAACTTGAACAGATGAAATCCGAGAATGAACGGTTAGAAAAGGAAATATATTATCTTGAGAATGATAAATCTTATATGGAATACCTGATTCGCCGGGATTTAGGTTATATAAAACCCGGTGAGATAGAATATAGAATAATATCAAATAAGTAAATATTTCAATTATTTTTTGAAAGCAAGGAAATTATAAATATCTCGTCCATCTAAAGATGGACGCTACCAGAAGTAGGTTACTCCAGTAACAGTAGCGTCCAGTTTTAACCAACAGTAGGTTCTTTAGGAACTGGACGGCTTTCTTGATTGTGAGATATTATATTTGATATAATATATGTTAGGAAAGAAAGGTTGGTAGAGATATGAGTGTAAAAATTATGGTCATTGATGACTCGGAAGCCATTTGTCAGATGTGTAAAAAAGCATTAGAGAATGAGGCTAAAGTAGAAGTTTTCACGGACCCGAAGGAAGCCCTCGAGCATTTTTCTACTGAGTTTTTTGATTTAGCTCTGATTGATATGAGATTACCCGGTAGCGGTATGGATGGAATTGAAATTTTGAACGAAATTAAAAAAATATCTAATAGTACCGATACTATGTTAATGACCGCCTTTCCCAGCAGTTCCAGAATCACAGAGGAAGCAGCCAGATTAGGCGTTTATGATTTTCTTTTTAAGCCGATTGAAATTAATAATTTGAGACTAAGAGTGAAAAAATGTCTTGAGAAAAGAAAACTAAATGAACAAATTACTGATTTGAAAAAGAAACTAAATGAAATGAAATAGGAGGTGATTTATATGATTACTAAATCTAAAACTACTAAAAGTTCAGTAAAACAAAAGGATAAAAAATATGTAATTATTGATTATCCTCAGGAAAATGAGATAATAAACCATCCATGTTATACTATCAGGATTGGAGCAAGTGGAAACGGTGTTGTTGAAGTATCAATTGATGGTGGTAGCTGGAAACGATGTCATCATTCAGTAGGCTACTGGTGGTATGGATGGTCAAATTATCCTGCAGGAACTCGTAAAATTATTGCACGGCTCCGGAGCAATAACGGTAAGATACTAAAAAAATCAGAACTCAGGAACTGCACCTCCAAGATTTAATACAAGCAATTATTCCAAACATACTTCAGTAGTTACCTAAAACAAATATCTTATACTTAATGATACAATACTATTTGTATAATTGTAAAGTGCAGCGTTTGAATTGTTTATTTCATATGAATACCTTAACAGAAGTATATCCTTTGACCAGGAAACAGAAATGAACGTTTGGCTGTCCTGTCTTTTTTGGTCTGGCTGACGGATTTTATCGTTTTCATCTTTTGCAAGCTGTCCTGAATAATCTTTGGTTGTATAAGATGCCCCCATCAACAAACTGGAATTATCTACAAATCCAGTAAAAAAGTCTGCTCCATATTTGTTGTTTATATAACTTCTATAGTCAGTAATTATTCTTTCATCACCTATAGTTGTGTTATTGCCTTCGTATTGCTCCGGTCCCCAACAAAAATAATTTTCGTTTGAATTTAACTGACCATAATTATAAACCAGGTCAAACCCTGTCTTTGCAGTTAAGTTCTGTGATAGTGCCAGTTGAACAAAATTTTCAGTATCTTTTCTTATGTCATTTCTGTATGTAGGAGAACCGCCAGAAATTCCTTCATAAAGATACCTCTCGGGATATGTCTTATTTTGAATAACTCCCGAAACCTCCAAATAGGTGTAAAGAGATAATTCCTGACTTATCTTTGCCTGCATTCCGTTTGTCTGATTATCCAGGTTGTAATCAGGATATGTAGTTTTTTCGTAGATGTATCCGCTACTGAACGTTGTGTGGTCAAACATATACCATTTTAATGTCGGTAGCACATAAAATCTATTTGAATTATATACAGTAGCGTTCGGCATATAATATAAATTCAGACCGGGGTTTATATCCAGTTCAAACAAGTCACCGAGACGCTGTTTAATTGTAGCAGCCAGAAGGTGCGCTGTTTCATTTTCTAAATTATATTGACTGAAACCATTTATACCCAGCCAGTAATGTGTTCGCAAAAATGTCTGCCGGGCAAATTTTGACCGCAAGCCAAGCCCGAGGTCCAACCTGTATTTCCCCTTTTTGTTCAGGACGTTTTCCACCTCTCAGTTTTTCGTCCGTTATTTTTCCCCTTCCTGCAGTTTCTCCAAGTGTCTCTTTTATCCTTGTTATGCTCCTGTGTTTATTTAATCCATAAACTACAATATCCTTGATTTCTTCTGATGATAGACGTTTACTCTGCAGTTCTTCCAATACAATCCCGCCGATATATTTTATCGCTCTCAGGTTCATCTTTTTTGTAATCGCCAAAGAAACTATTTCTTTTGAATATTCGGCAGGAAATTGTTCTTCTTTATGTTTTACAATAATCTCGCAGAGTTGGACTAATTCATCTAACTTCATATTTCTTATCAGAACTAATTTAGACAGCAGTTTGAAATCATCTTCTGAGAGTCCCCTTTCTAACAGTTCAGCAAGCAATTGATGTGAATATTTGATGTTTTCAACTTTAATCCCTTTATTTAAGCACTCGGAAATCTGCCCCTTTGCCAACTTCAGTGAATTTATTTTTTGGGTGAGAACTTCAAGAACTGTCTGATAAGCAGATTTTCTTGCTATACCTTCTTTAAGACGGTTTATTAAAATTTCTGACGGTAAGTCATCTCTGTTTGCTGATTCAACAAGAGATAGAATATCTCCAACCTGTTGTGCTGTAAAATCAGTTTTACTCTCAAGAAATTGTTTTATTTCTGTTAATTTATTCTGAGCAGAAATATCAGTAACTAAAAATAAACCTAAAATAAATAAAAGGAAACACTTTTTCATAATTGATTTTCCAACCCGCTTTGCCCCAAATGACCCTACTTGTTCGGGTTTACTTAAAAATTTCGCCCGCTTTCACTTAAAGGCGGGTCGTATCAACTACAGAATTTTTTGCTCCCGGAACGTAGCCACTGTCAACATAGTCCTTTGCATAAGGATCGGCTAACCAATTTTTTCCATCAATAACAAACACATATTGATATCTTCCGGGTGATAGGGGTAGTTTTAATACCCAGAGGCCATTTTGTTTTTTGAGTTTAAGTGACTCGGTATCCCAACCGTTAAAATCACCTGCAAGAGTTACCCTCTGTGCATCTATTCCTGCTATATTAAAAGTAACAACAACTTCTGATGGTTTTCTCTTTTGTAAAAAAACCAAACTCGCAATAACAACTATAGTTGCTATAACTGTTGCAGGAACTAATCTCCAAAGATATCTGTGAAATGGTAAGATATATCCGGCGGGACTTATCTCTCTTGGCTCAATTTTTGACATTACCCTTTCGGCAAAGTCATTCTGTATATCTCAAAAGAAAAACAGGACGATATTTCACAGGAATAGAATGCACTAAATAATGAATTCTCTTTTTTTCTTCTTCCTGAATAAGGTATTCCTCGGGAGTTGGGCTTTTGTCTGCAATTTCAAGCGGAAATTCATCTTCTTCTGTGCTTATTTTTTTATCAATTGAAATAAACCTGATGATATTATCTCTTCTCAGTTTATTCCTGCAAAGATTTAACGCTATGGTAAACAACCAGTTTTGAAATTTCTGACCGACTTTAAATTCACCAAGTTTTTTATATGCCTGTAGAAACACCTCCTGTGAAATGTCTTCGGCGTTGTGATAATTGCTTAACATCCGGTAGCAAAGGTTGAAGATTTTATTTTTATATTTGTTTATCAAAACAGCAAATGAACTCTTATTACCTGAAAGTGTCTCCTGAATTAATACTACGTCATTTGATTGATTTATAACCATATTAATACCCAGGCAATAGGTCTCATTATTTATTTTTGCTTTCACTCATTGGAGGCAACCTTTTTCCATCGGTTATTGTCTATATTATAGATGACAAAAATAATTTTGTCAATATAAATATTCATTTCCATCTGGGGAATACAGGATAAAACCAGACCTTACTTAATGGACACTTTTTGGACACTAATCTTACTTATTTGATTTATTCATAAAATAATTATATACTATGGGATACTTTTTCAGTTTTTCCAAACAAGTATAATCAAGGAATTATCCAGGTATGGCAATTAAAGAGTTCCTAAAAAAATTAGGGACACTACACAAGGATAGATTGCGGGTTAAAATAGAAACTCAAAAGGGAAAAGTTAAATCATTTGTAATACAATATGAGGCAAAAATTGATGAACACTGGTATCAAATAGTAAGGTATGATTGTGCTCATAATTATGTCCACAGGGACTTAATAGCTCCCGACGGAAGCAAAGAAAAGAAACCTATTTTTCTATCAACATTAGAACAAGCGTTACTTTATGCCGAACAGGATTTAGAAGACCGCTGGGAATGGTATAGAGAACATTTTGAAAGGAGAAAAAAGAAATGACAGAAAAAGATATTACAAGACGAGATATTGGTATAACGTTTGATTTTATTAAGTATTTAATAGAAAATCCATCCAAGATAAAGAGAATCCCAAATGGAACTGAGATAACTTTTCTTGAGGAAACCTTTCCTGAATTGGAGAGAAAAGACAGAACAGTCTCTAAGAAAAAGATTTTTGCTTATCAAGTTAATAAAACCTTTGAATCTGTTGCAAAATAATATAAACAAACTTTTATCAGTTCTTTAATGTTAACTTTATGAAATAATTTAAGGTCTTTTCTTTAAAGTAACCCTGTTATGGATGGACACTTTTTGGACACTTAAATATTTACTTGATTTTCTATTCAAAGCTGTATGTATAATATTTACAGAGGTGATAACAGATGGAAGCAATTAACCTATCAAAAACTTTAAGACCTTATGAAAACAAATGGGTTGCTATTACAAAAGATTATAAAAAGGTAATAGCCAGTGGAAAAACATTAAAAGAAGCAATTAAAAATGCTGCGGGTAAGAATGTTCCGCCTATTTATACTTATGTAAATTCTTTTAAAACAGGATATAGTCCTACAAATACATAAATAATGAAATTCAGATACCAGAGAAGACCAACCGAAAGAACAGAATCCCATCCTGAAAGACATAGATTTTTATTGACTTTTAGATGATTTTATGATATAAATATATTAGGAAAATACAGGAGGCAGTTGTGATAAAACTAAAATTTGAAGGAAAATTTAAAGTTATATTTTTTAAAGAGAAAGACGAGGAAAATGTAGTTGCTTATTGTCCTATGCTTGACCTAGCTACCTGTGGAAATACAATTGTGAAAGCAAAAGAAAATTTCGTTGAGTGTCTAAGAATCTATCTTGAAGAAACCGTTAAACACGGAACATTAGAAAAAGACCTTATGAAGTTAGGCTGGAAACCGAACATCTTAAATCTAACGATGTCCCCTCCACATAAAGAGACATGTAGAAATATTCCCCTTCACATTCTTAAAAGAATTGATATCCCGGTACCTTTAAGACTTCAATGAGTCACCTGATACCTCTCCATTGGCAGAGAATTGAAAAAGCAATATTACATTTTGGTTGTAAATATATTGGACAGGAAGGGTCTCATAGGAAATATTGGAGAGAAGGGTTCACAAGACCTATTATATTACCCGTGTATAAAGAAGTTCCTAAATTTATAATAGCTCAAATTATCAAAAAATACGTTAAGGTGTTGGGGATAATTTTTCCGATTGACAAAAGTTAATTTTAATGATATATATATAGTGTATAGTGCTTTAGCGGGGGGTATAAAATGGAGCAAAAAGGGAAGATTCTTATCGGAAAGAATTTTATTATGGTTGAAATAGCAGTTAATATTTTCAAGAGCGACAAACGATATATAGCTGATTGTCCTTCTTTGCAACTCTCAACACAAGGTAATTCTATGGAAAAAGTAAAAGAACATTTTCAAGAAGCCTTAGATTTGTGGGTGGAATCTACTATGCAAAGAAAAACTTTAAGAAAGGCTCTTGAAGAATTGGGTTGGACAAACAGACGTCTTCATTGCATTGGTATTAATTATGATAATAGGCAATTACTATCTCCTCCGGATGTAGATTATAGAAAGATTCCTATAAATCTATTAGCTCAAGAATATCATGCCATTCCAGTGCCTTTCAGGTAATTACAAATCTTGAGAATAACACCTGTCAAAACAAGCAAAATAAAAAAATTGTTAGAACGGCATGGTTGGGTAAAAGACCGTCAGAATGGTAGTCATATTGCTTATATTAAAGACAATGAACCCCGACCAATTATTGTTATTGATGAAAGTGAAACTGATAAATGGCTTGTAAAACAAATTATGGGTAGATTAAATTTAAGCAAACACCATTTCTATCAAGAAATTCGGAAACTATAAATTAACTGTTGTTTTATGTTTTAAATAAAAGAATATGATAATTGACACTTCCCCTTTTCCCCACCATCCCACTCACTATATCTACCCAACGGACATTTCGGACTGGAAAATTTCTTGATTTTTTCATAAAAAGTTAGTATACTATACTATAGAAAACAAAATTTATGTGAGGTGATAGAAAATGTCAGCAGTAGATTTAACTTTTTTGAAATCATATTTTGGCAAGTGGGTTGCTTTGACAAGAGACCAAAAAAGAGTTATTGCTTCCGGGAAAACATTTAAGGAAACTATTGAAAGAGTTCAAAAGAAAAAATATAAAGACCCCATCTACACCAAGGTTATTGATTTTGCGAGTTTCATTCCTTAAACAATATGAAATTCCCATACTGCAAGATACCTATATAATGACCGTTAAGGAACTTTTAGGGCATAAGACCTTAGCAATGACATCAAGATATTCCCATCTTTCCCCCAACTTCCAACGCTCAACCGTAGAGCTTCTCTGCAACAGGATGGACACTTTTTGGACACCTGAGGGTATTAAGGCAAGTGATACAAAACAGGCAGAAACTAAAATCTTATTGAATAATAAGGTATTATCAAATTTTGCCGCGGTGGCGGAACTGGCAGACGCACAGGACTTAAAATCCTGAGTCGCTTAGGCGATGTGAGGGTTCAACTCCCTCCCGCGGCATATAAAATCAAAATCCTTTGCCATTGTTTTTTGAACCTGCAGGTGTATAATATATTGCAGACAGAACAAAATATCCCATGGGGGAATAACCGCTTTCTAAGGCTTGTGCAATAGCAATCCCTGCTTTCATTTCAAGTGTTTTTAAAATAGTCACAGATGTATCCAGTCCTATACCCATGCTGGACTTAATGTCCTGTGTTGTATCAAATATTGTCCTGTCACCTATCTTGGCAGATTCTACAAAAACATTCCATGTTACTATCTTGATTTCTGTCCCGATAAATTTTTTTTCAACATTTTTTATAAGAGGAATATGATAAATAAGGTTGTTATAAATCAGAGCATCTCCGCCATAAAATTCTTTATAAGAATAACCTTTCAGAAATTCATAGCCCCCAATTCTGTATTGAGATGTTAAAGGTTTGTGTATCGGGGACACAGGATAGCCAACTTTGAGATAATACTTAAGAAAATGGCTTTTTAACGGATAAAAATAGTTCACAAATTCCAGTTCTGACTGTGTATAGTCATAACTGCTTCCCATATCGGGTAGAGATTTTTCGACATCTAACGAAGTTTTTAGTCCGGTAGGTAATTTAGAGTTTTCATCCAATCTGTCATATAACAAACCAATCTTACCGGTAACGTTAGTACCTTTATCTATTTTATCAGATGTTGCAAGCGATGCAGTAATGGTGTCTTCAAATTTAAGTGAACCGTTAATATAATATGACCTGCCAAGATTTATTATACCGAAAGGCATTATTCCCTTATTACGTTGCAAATGCTCTTCAGACAGGTATATCTCTGAGAAATCAGCGATGTCATATAAATGTAAACCCAAAAATACACGGTAGAAATTATATCCAAAAGCAATTTTATTATTAATATTACTGTCAATAAAATCGTATTTCATAGCAAAATCAACCATGGTTTTGGAAAACTGTTCTTTTAAGGTAACAATCGCCACTCCATTTGGAAGAAGGAGTTGCAGTTTCGGTGATACAGAAACGATTGGTTCCTGCAGGAATATTTCTGGTGTTGGTTGCTGCTGGGAGAATAATGTTGGGAATGTAAAAAATAAGGTTAAAAATATAAAAGTAATTGTTTTGTTCATTTTTTTAAATGTATAGGAAATTATAAAAGGGTAAACCCTTAATTCCTGGAATTTACCCTTTAGGGTTTTATCCTTCAGGATTTTACTTGATGTATCTTGGAATTAATATATTTCATATGTTCATAATTACCGACTATGTTTAAAGTTTTGCTTAATTCCTTTAACCCTTCAGGATTATCAGTCAAATCATAAACAAGAATAGAATAAGCAATAACTTTGACCGGTTTGTACTTCTCTAACCAGATGAATTGTTGTTTATCAGCATAATATGTTGATTTAAGGTTTGTTGCAGATATTGCAAATATAATTCTGTCATCTTTTGAAACTGTTATACTGTCACCTGTCCGTTCTTTTATAGTCAGGTTATCTATAAATCCTATGGGGACATATTTTATATTATAATAATGCGGGTCACCTGTACCAAAGTAACATAAGTATACGTACCTTATCTTTTCTCTATTTAAGTATTTTCCCAGTTCCTTTAACCCCTGTCCCCAGTCAAGATTTGAATCTGTCAGGCAGTTATATCCATTTTGAGGTCCACCAATAAATTCATTAAAGTAACTTATATACCAGGGATGGACTTTTATATTAGTAAAAATATACCAGATTAATAAACACGGGATGATTAAGAATATGAGACCCTTCCACTTCGCTTCGCTCAGTATCAGGGTGACAGGCCGGAGGACACCACTGGCTAAGACTATTAAAAAAGGATACGCTATCAGTATGTGTCTGTGTCCTATCTGTGTTTTTGAAAAAGAAGCTAATAGAAAATAAATACCAGCGGGTAATAAGAGAAAGAGCATTTCGTCTGAATTCCATTTTTTGTTATATATTATAACCAAAAATGCAATTAATGTAAATATCACAAGCGGAATCGGGGTCTTTACCAGAAATGTTGTGAGAAAATAATGTTTCCATCCTGTGGTTGAATATTGTCCCAACAAAAATGATGACCTCCCCCCGCCCAACCGGATAAGTGTTCTCTTTAAGCCTTCAAAATAAAGTCCTTGAGAGGAAAACTGATAAACAACTGAAATTACCAGAATTAAAACCACAACAAAGATTGTAAAATGTAAAAACAGTTTTCCATTACTGACTCTGATTTTTTTTGTAATAAAAGATAAA